>Ga0181612_155290_pt1 | contig 24045 bp, 13 predicted proteins | sample HoacroProtozoa21_FD_119630 | JGI IMG/M metagenome (GOLD analysis project Ga0181612, IMG submission 119630) | Hoatzin crop microbial communities from Cojedes, Venezuel. Combined Assembly of Gp0051906, Gp0051904, Gp0051908
AAAGCTATCAGATTGGTCAGGCATGATTGCCCCTTGGTCTCTTTCCAGTCTAGCCTGTTGCTTCCAAAGTGCTTGGGCCACAGCTTGCTGTCAATATCTGACTGCTCTGTGGATTCTGCTCCTTAAAATGCACTAATTTTGAAATGAGGCATCGTTGTTTCAAAAGTGTCTGTAGGCTGCTTACTGTGACCTTTGGTTTCGTTGAGAAACCCTTGCCTCCAGACAGCTTTCCTCTTCCTTACGCTGAGTCCTGCCAGGGGCTCCTCGGAGCAGAAAGCTGTAGGAGTTGGATGGTTCACCACGCCGGTGGGACAAGGGAGTGAGCAATAGAAACGTATTTCACACTTTCGATTGCAGTTTGTGCAGAGAAGAGACAAAGCAAGAGTCTGGCAAATGATTGAGGCAAAGCATCAAGAAAACACTTAAATTTTAATAAAGCCCAGTTTCTAAAAGTATATTGACATCTTCTGGAGTTGGTGAATTATCTGCGCTGCAAGAGCTGGTATCGCAACTGCAGCCTCCTTTAAATAACTTTGAATAACTGTATGTCCATTTATACGTACTCGGTAGGAAACTGTGGTATTCTGTTTGTCTGTAAGGAGCTTCTAGACAGAGCTTTTAACAGCTACTGCTTAGATCTTTCTTTTTTACAGGTATAACATAAATGAAGCAAGCCTTCCTCTTACCTGAGTGGAGCTATAATTCTTTTTCTTGAAGTAGTAAAGAAAAATATAATTTTCTGTTTACTGAAACAAAGTTTCATTATGCTGCTTTCATCTGGGATGCACTGTTTTTATTAACATCCAAATTCCTATGCTTTTCCTTTGTAGTTTGAAACAGTATATTAGAAACAAAGATTTTTAAAATAAATAGGTAAAACCACTTCTGGTATCTTTACCAGAAGAGAAGGAAAGTGTGTTGGGCTAGTGGTGTCTTCAGCTTGTTCAGTTGGACAAATGGCTGTTATTTTGCAGCAAAATCACGAGTGTGAATCCTTTTCCTTCTAGTCAGGCAAATTAGGTATTGGCGTGATAGCAAGAGATTGAAGTTCCTACTGCAAGTTTGTAGAGAGCTGAATTCTTGCAAAGCAAATCAGACCACGCTAGGATGACATTGTGTGTTTGAGTCTGGTGGTAGGCACCAGCCTGACAATGCCTGCAGCTCGGAGCCCACTTATGCGTGCCAGCGGTGGTCCGGGCGGTAAGAATGCCTGCCGCGGCGGGCTGCTGCAGCCTGGGTCCAACCCGGGGAGGTGCAGCGGCGGATGCATGCCGCAGCTCGGCGTGCTGCTCAGCGCTGCAGCGGGCATCTCCCGGTGCGCAGCCTGACGCCTCTTGCCTCGCCCTGCGGCTTCCCTGTGCCGCTGTAGAGCGACTGCGGTTATAAATGGGTGTCACTCAGCACAGTGTATTTCTTCTCCCAGCTCAGGACTGTGGTGAAGAATGGCTGCGTACTGGAACCATCTGTTTCTTTCATTGGAAGTGATTTATAGGGAGGAACTGTTAGAGGGCGGGTGATTTATTGCTTATCAATAACCGTAAACAAGTTCTGCTTTACAATGACCAGAGTCTCTAATTTATGGTATTCTGCCTGTGAAGGTGTCGTTTGTCTTGCGAACAGCTTGTTGTCTGCCAGTACCTGGAAGAATCAGTGTCTTTGGTTTCTCTTGAACATTCATTTGGACACCATTTATTAGCAATCTAATATGGATGCTTTATAGCTTTACTACCTTTTGTCCTTCTAAAAGTTCAATCGATTAAAAACTTGGGACTATTTTCTGTATGGTTGCAGCCTTTGAAAGTGCTGGCAGGCTAAATAATTGGCTCTTTTTTCTTTTAATTGGTGTTTGGGTCTTTTCTAGCAATAGGAAGAAGGCATGCTGAGGGTACATGGATAAGGCAGATGCTAGAAGAAAAGTACTTGCATCGTATGGGCAAGCTGCTATTGTGTGACTTTTTATAGTTTATCATTTTATAGCGTTTCCTGACTCTACTGTGATCCTCTGAGCTTTATCTTCTTTTTATCTATGTCTTTTAAGCATCTTGGTAAAGGTGTCAGATGCAGGTCTCTGCGCTAATCTTTCTATTCCTCCTTTCTCCCATCCAAATTACTCCAGTGAATAATCCAGGCTGGCTGTTGAGACTCCAGAAGGTCTATTCACTTGGACAGGAGCGAAAAAAGCTTTATTAGAGTGTGCATATTTGCAAGTCATTTAAATGAGCTTATTTGAGAATCAAATAATCTTGAGACTTCTGTTGAATTATTCTGGAACTTGCAATACATTCTTTCTTTTCTAAGAAAACAAGTTACTCTGATCCTTGTATGAATGAAGATTGACTGTTCCAGAAATTCATTTAAATATATATAGTTTTGTGTAGAAGAAAAAAAAAAAAGGTTTGGTTAAAGTAGAGCTTTTTTCAATAATGTTTTTTCAAAGACTAAACCAAACACTTTGAGTGAATCTTCAGGGATTTCTATATTCAAATGTTTCTTCCTTTCATCTGTCATGAACTCCCCCTGTTCCCAGTGGTGGCTGGAACAAAAATTACTTCTTGGGCACTGATTTTTTCCGGTAGTCTTACTTTGATTGTAAAGTGAACTTATTTGCTATGGCATTCGTTAGTCTGAGAGATGTAGTTAGATTTGGGATGGCTCATAGACATTCCTGTCTAGGCCCTATGGAACTATGGCTGATTCCTAGTTGGGAAACAGGTAAACTTGAGGTACTTGTTTGTGCTGTGCTGAATCAAAAATAAAGCTTTCTTTCAATGGGAGAGCATTAAGACCATAATTTGGGGGGAAAAGAAAACCCAGACTCGAATAAAAAGAATATGTTTTTTCTGATAACACAAGGTAGTCCAGAATGGACAACCGTTAATTTTCAAAACTGAAACCGTACCCCCGTGATATCTCCTGCTAATTGAAGGAGATCAGGAAGTGTAGGACCTAGCTGTAACTTCTACTGTAAAGTATGATTTATAAGAAGAGACAGGTTTTTGTGATGTTTTATTCATTGGTTTTAAATGTCACCTGCCTTGATTCATAACATTGATGTCCCTTAAATGGATTTCCTTTTTTTTTTCTGCAGCCATCTGCCAAGAATTTTTAAAGCTCTGCTAATTGTGTTTCTTTTAAGCATTACCTTTTCAGCATATTTAGGACGTCCTTCCCAGCAAATACTTTTAATTTGTGACATCTTTATTAAGGAAAAATGGTTCATTTTGTCACCATGTAATCAAACATACAGTCACTTTAAAAATAAGCCCAGGAAGAGCTTGTTTATCTCTTTTATTGTTTGTTAAGTGGTCTTGAATCTTCTGGAACATTTGCATGAGGAAGACACTCTGAACCTTACTGCAAACCTCATCAAATTTGTGGCTGCTTCAAACCACCAGTGTGATTTACAACAAGCTGTATGTATGTAGATTTAATAAACCTTTCTAAATTCCTTTTATAACCACAAAAAAAACACCCACCAGAAGATACCACATTTGCTTTTAATATTTGTTAGCAATATTTGAAGTTGGAAAAGGTAATTCAGTGGCTTGACTGTCGTATCTGTTGTGGAAGAGAATAGATTTCTGCTGCCTTCCGTTTGGTAACAGGGTCATCGTTCACCACCTGCTTTCACTTTGGTGCATACTGACATTGATTGCAAAGCACTTACTGCCACAACTTGCTGTCAAAATTTCATTTTTTGCTATATTTTTGTATATAGCAGGCCTTCTGTGACATAAAGCTTTTAAATGAAACTTGCGGTGAGTGGGAGGTAAATTGGGTTGCTGTTGTTTGTGTTGAATTGCTTAGGTCATAGCCCTTAATGGAGACTGAAATAATGTAACCTGAAATCAACTTTATATGAGAGTATTCAGACTTGTGAATTCAACACCCTGGACTATCGTGGAGGCCTCTTTCCTACGGTAGCTTTTCATCAGTTGAGACGTTGACTGAAAGTTTTGTGGATGTACTCTTAAGTAACTAACAGAATTTTGTCCAGGGCCTTTGATCATGGGATTTGTTCCACTATTGCTGTATGCTTAAGGTCAGGCTGCAACATGCATTTCTGCTTTGGGAGAAAGGGAAGAGGAATTAATAATTGAAGTTGTGATACTGGAAAAATCTGTGAGCATACTGAATTCTTTAGAAAACCTGTTTGAGCCTTGTTATGCCTTGAGATCTGTTTTCAAGGCTGGGTGTGTTCTTGGCACAGCATCTCCTTTAAAGAAAGAACACTGCTGCTCAAATGAGATCTATTTGAAATGCTTCAGAAATCTTCTTGCAACTCATCTGTCACTACAAATGTTTGTAAAGGGTAATGTAGCTTAAAAAGACGAGCTTGTCCAGGCTTTTCTCATCTGTAGCAAAAAGGGCATCTTTCGGGGACTCTTTGCATCAGGAGCCTAATATAGGTGCTCTGGATTGCCTCTTGGAGGATGGAGTTTCTGGACCATAAGGCAAACGCCTGGGGATAAAGTCTGCATCAGGCCTCTGTGAATACTTTCCAATGGGCAGGGTCTCAGCCAGATAAGTGCCTGAAATGATGTACTGTGGAGGAGCAAAGCTGTCTCAGCTCTGACTTCCAGACCTGGAGTATTTGCCTTTGTGCACCCTCTTCTTCTACTACAAAACCTGCAGAAAAATCTAGATATTGCTTATTGCCAGTGTTACTTGATGCATGTAATGACTGGGTGTCTCCCTGCTTGCCTCACCAGGAGGCTTTGCAGGGGGGAGTTGCATCATGTGTGAGACATGTTTGAGGTCTTGCTCATACAGAGAAGGTAATGCAGTTTGTGGTTGGCCATGGCTGCTGCCGACGGCTGGGGCATCCTGGGAGGTTTGCCGTAGCTTTTATTTCAGTAACCTCGGTGACCAGATGGCTTCAAAACCCAAGTTTTGACCTTCAAGGAAGAGTAGCGTAATACACAGACTGATATAGTCTGAAAGGAATATTATTCAGAAATGAAGTGCTTAATTCCTTCTTGGTTTGTGTCTTGCCATCATGCAGAATCATCATAAGTAGATGTCCGAGTAATAATGAACACTTGGGAGAACCTTGTATGGTGAGGCGTGCAGCTTCATGTGACATGGATTGTATGGAGGTGGCTCACTGGGAGATTGTTGCAAAAAATATTTGCCTCTGAGATACTAAACGTGTGTCCCCGGTTTTAAAGGCGACAGGCTCTCCCAAGGTTGTGCTGCTATTCATTTTTCAAAATGCCCTGGCAATCCCTGCAGTTCAGTCTTTCCTCTGAAAGCTTTTGATTCTCTCTCCTGTCTCCCTTGCCTTCAAATTGTGGCTATCGCTTCCTTTCCCTCAGTGAAGGAGGGGAGGCAGAGCAGGGGCAGACCGGGGTTTTGTGACAAGCCTTGCTTTTGGGGACACAAGTTAAGGAACTGGTATGGTCTGCCTGGAAACAGACCCCCTTCAGCAGCTCTCCTGGAGTCAGTAGTAAATTGGGAGATGAAGACTCAAATTAAAAACATTTGTTGAATAAAGGCTAATACTCTGAAATGTTCAGATCGTTTTAAACAACTTTGGCCTGTCTATAATGCCTCCTTACCATGGATGGCACAGTCTTAAGCCTTCATTGCGCTTTGCAGATTTAAGTGTGTGAAATCTTCGGAGAAGTTAATGATGCTAATATACCAGTAGTGAACGTCTCCACGTTATTAACGGAAGACTGCATTCACATACTAATTTATCATTAACTAATTGGCTGCCACTTCAGTTAAGTTTGTGTTTCATGGTAATAGTACACTGAGCAATATTGTATGAAGGAATCACTCTTACTTCAGGTATTCTTACTTTTACTTCCTTAGGAGTTCTGCTTTGTTCAGGGTAAGTGATCCTGAATAAAGAAGTGAGCTGTTAATCCTTAGGTGAGTAGAGCCCTTAGGAGCAAGGGAGAGAGGAGGAAAGGGTAGGTTGGGTTGGAAGGAAGCTCCGTTACGCACCCACGTACCCTTCCTAGAAGAACTCAGTTCAACCTCTCAGATTTATATAAAATTTTATTTGTTTTAAAGGAATTAGCATTCTCTGACAGATTGCTTTTCTTAAAAAAAAGAAAAAAGCCCCAAGTTGGTCAGCTGCGTAATTTACAGCCTATTTGTGCAGCTAGCCAGATCTTCAAAGCCCAGTGACATGATTTATTTTAGCATGTCCAGAGGTATTTTGGTATTTTTACTTAAGGAAATTAAAGCATAATCACTTAGAGTAGGAAAAAAATTCTGTGTTTTTCCTTAATCAGATCTCTGGCAACCTTTTTTTATAAGCAAGCGATGCTCTTTTTTTGCTGTTTTTGAGTGGCTTTTTTTTTTTTTTGCTTGTCCAGACAGGCTGACCTTTCATCTTGGTTTCTAATTCAGTTACTGAAAAAAAAACCAGTAAGATAACTTGTCTTTGTGGTTACAGGATTAGTCAGCCACTTTCTAAGTCCCTAAAGGATTTGAAGGTTTGGACTCCTTGAAGTTTGGTGCTGCAGAATAACACTGACGTAATTTGTAATTTCCTTTGTTTAGATAAAGTGTGTGCGGTACTGGGATGATGTTGGAAGTGAATAAGGTTATTCATACTCATAATTGATACTAAGGCTAAAAAAGGAAATGTAATCTTGGAGCTCAGAAGATTAAAATGCGTTGTGCTTTTTAAAAAAAACTTTTTTTATGACCACTCCTATCAATGAGTAGAGCTTTGGCTGGGTTTTCTTGCTTAATACAACTTCTGTACAATGCTGAGGATAACAACAGTGTTGCAGAGGTTATATGGTTGTGCTGGCCGTAACACCAAAACTTTCTTCAGCCTTTTAGGGATTACAGTAAGGATTGACAAAGTGCAGTTCTTGGCTAAGAGCAGCTCAGGGATGCCAGCGTTATTGATGCAGGCTACGGTGTTCCCGCAGTTGTGCAATCTTCTCTGCTCTGTGGGTAACCGCTCTGCATAATCGCTGCGTAGTTACCTCTGGGTAGCCAGAGTAGCCAGGGAGATCTGGGTGTTTGCTGTAATCCTCTGAAACTGGTTTCTGTATTGGGAATTTTCTGACATCTTGCCAACAGCAAAGCTCCCCCCTGGCTCTTACAGACTTTGGAGAAATGGGGGAAACTTCCAAACTGCGGGGAGGGTGAGAAAGCCAAGCAGAGATGCCTCTTAGCTGGTGAAGGAGCAGTTGTGCATCTCAAGCGTGTGTGTGTGTGTCTCCTCCGTAGCAGTCACAGGAATTGGCTACTGAAATTATGCTTGAGGACGGTGCTTGCTGAACCAGCAGGATCAAATGTGATGGGTGTAAATACACCCTTAAATAAGAGATAGTTCAGTAATAATACTATGGCAGCTTTTGCCATGGAAGAGACAGATCCTGAGGGTGGAGTGGGACTTAGAATGCGTGTGCACACTCGCACACTTTTGCTGTCACACAGAGTCTTTAGACCCCCTGAAATCAGAAAATCAAATACCGGCGCAGTGAGGCTCCGTCACTGGAGTGGAGGGGCAGCTCCCCAGAGGCTGTGGCAGCTGGAGAGAGGCCTTGCTAAGCTGAAGAGACGTCTTGGCAGCCGTCCTTCCCGCAGATGCGGGACAGAGGGAAGTTTCCATTTCAGAGGTGATCTTCACAGTGTGTCTGGCAGGGAGCAGAGCAGGTCAGAGAATGACATGCATCGCCTTCCTGTAGTTCTGTAGGAATAATACAGACACAATGGTCTGGTATACACCTTGATTTTCGTCAAGTAAGCAGAGCTACACAGAAAATATCTTGGATTCTTACTGGTATTGTAGCAGTAAGGTGTTTCACTCTCAGTAGCCATAAAACTCCATTTGTGAAAGTAAAATAGAGCTAGCCCAAACACGTCACCGGGAAGGGCCAGGGACTCCACTGGTACAACTCTCTGAAATACTTTTTTCCCCTGTTCGGCTAGGGATCAAATGCTGAGTGGGTGTTAGTGTCTGTCTGTCCTCCAGAAAATGTCGTGTTGTGATTGTACTCGTGAGCTGTTCCAACTGCTTGACTTGCACTGACTGAGGTTGGCCTGGCCTCTAGAGCGTAGGCTGGTGTAGTTGAAACGCGAGTGTTGCTTCTTTGTGGGAAGTCGTCACTGTCCAGATGAGGTGGCCTGAAACAGCTGTCTCCAGATGTGCACTGATCCCAGAGCCTGTTCACCTGCTTTGTGAAGTTCTAGCCGCAGTGCTGTTCTGACTTGGGCTGGATGCTGCAGCCCATGATGTGTTTTGCTACCACATTGCCTAAATAATTAAGATGCATTAAAAGCAGAAGCTTGTGCTGCTGAGACTTATTTTTTAAATCCTTTGAAAGATTAATATCTGTATTTTTAATCTTGCATGAAATCCCACAGTGAGTGCATTTCATCCACTGCTTTCATAACAGTGAGAAACTTCACTGACATGCTAATGTTAAAAGGGGAGGAAAATCAGGATAATTAATGTTTGTGTAGGCACCGGGGTTTGTGCTGATTTACTGTAGCTCTTCTGTAGCATGACTTCTTCACAGATTTGTGAAGTTGTAGGGACCTGACAATCATGATGAAAAGCGGGTGGTACGTGCCTGTAGGTTTTTAGATTCTTGTGTCACTTGCACTGGACAACTTCCAGTGGATAAATAGTTAATGCCTGCTCACACGTTACATTGAGGCCTCCTTATGCTAGAAACATAAATGACAACAAGGCACTTAATTTTTAGATCAGTGATTGAAAGTATGCCAAATGGTGTTGAGCCAGCATTTCAGGAAAAATACTAAGGAAAAAAATGGCGTGCTATTCCGACAGCAATTTGTATCACTGTTTGGAAGACCTAAAGTCTGGAGCACTGCTTAGTGTGAGAAATCACCTTCTACGTTTAATTTTGGCCACATAAATGGAATGCTTTTTTTACTGTTTTAAAAGAAGTGCATAGTACTACTCAGTAATCTGTTCACTTAGAGTGTATTTGATACAAGCATTTAGCTGATACTGTGTTTAACCAGTCTTTCAAGTTACAGAAGGCTAATTCCAGAATAATCTCTGTTCTTACGCTTGTCAGAGCTTACATTCATGAATCTTTGAGATCTGACACCTCTCCCTGTCTTGTAGCTTCTGTAGCACCCATGCACTCTCGCCTGCCGCAGGCTGGGTTGCACTCCGAGGTGGTTGCTACAAATAGTCGCAGCGAGTGGCATCCGATGGGTGATCGGCTCCCAGAAATAAACCCCTGCTTCAGGAGGTGGTAGAAGAAGAGTTCAGAAGTTGAGGTGGATATACATCAAACTGATCTGCAGGATCCTGGAGAGGACGTGTGGTTCTGCCCTTGGTTTTATCGGAAGGGAAGCAGCTTGATAGCGTTGCTGATAGCCGAGGTCAAGTGAAGCAAAAATTTAATTAGTCTCTTCCGTGAAGAGCCTCCCTTCCCAAAGGACATCTGAAAACTTAATAGACTATTTGTAGGGATTCTTTGGTACTTACCTCTGGTACATATCCACTTCTGATGTCGAGTGTGATAATTGATAGCCTCCTGTGAGGGGCTCTGATGTGCTTCCATACAATTGTAGCCCCAGTTGGTTGTTTTGATTTTGTTCTGTTCTTCCAAAGTAGTCTGTTGCTACACTATTACAGAGGTAATTTTTTTTCATTATTTCTAGCAGAAAATTCCTATTTGGTGTTTAATATTTAGTGTAGCTTGTATAACTTAGTGTGGATAAAAACCCTTCTGAAGCCATGTTTAGATTTTGCGTATCTAAATACACACAAGTAAATGAGGAGTTGTTCTTCATACTAATATGATTCAAGATGTCTTGAGTTTCTTTGGGAGTCTTTGATCGCTGGGCGTGCAATCACGAACTGTTAGATTGTGGCATAAAACTAGGCAGAAAAGGAAGATATAACAATAAAAGCTATGCTAAACAGACAATTAATTTGTTTTTTCTTTAGCTCCCATCTAGCTCATATCTTTTCCACTAAGAATTTATTTCCCTGTGTAGCGTGGGAAGCTGCAATTTTATTACTTCTGTATTTTAGTCTTCAAACTCCCACTGCCCCTTACGAAGTGATAATTGCTAAAGGCAGTTTTTTCTAAAGCCTATTTAAAACTTAGAAGTTTGACATCGAGTTATGTTGAACATCAAATGCCACCTGGAATATTTGAGTGGAAGGCAGACCGATTGCTGCTGTTTCCATTCTAAAAAGCCACAGGCTATTGGTGGTAAAGGTGGGAGGATATTCAGAAAACACTCTGTGTGAGCATGTGGAAGACAAGTGTTCCAACTCTCAGAAATTACGGTAGAGGGGTATGACTAGAGGGCTAAGGAAGGAGAGAACAACTTCCTAATTTTGTTTGTAGAATTTCCTGTAGTGTGAAGACTTGAAAATATCCCTCTTCTGCAAAACAGTTCAAGTACTTTCACTGTGAGGAAAGTAACCCCATCTCACCAGTGTCACATATATTCCTGGTTTGTTCCAGAAGTCAGACTCCATCTGCATGTTTGAAAGACGATGGTAGAACAAGTGCCTCCCCTCCCTGGAGATGGAGGGTTCGTGTCTGGCACAAGCTGCAGGGCTTCTAAGGCGGTATCTGAAAACAAAGCCCAGATAGCATGAAAAGATGCAGAGAAAAGGCTTTGTGCTAAATCAAAGGATCAGGTTCAGTGCCAGCAAGTAAAAAGGAAGTTGCAAGAGGAACTTGTTTTTCGCTTGCCCCAAGATAATATTTTTTGATTCCTGTGCAGCCAGTGAATTAGTGCGCTGCCGAAAGTCTTTGTTGGGGGAGAAATGTGTGAAAGCTACTGGGAAACGGCTCATTTCTATTTGATGCTTATAATTCATGCAGCAAGAGGATTTTGCTGGCAGTGTTTTTGGTACAGGAACAAATAAGAATGATAGCTGAAGTGACTCAGGGGTTACTGGACGACATCATCTTCATGTCGGTAGTGCAGACTGGTCCAGGTCGATGGCCTTGTGCTGCTGAAGGGCCGTGGAGGGACCGGAGGAGGATGCTAGGGCCCAGACTGGTCAAGCTACAAGACCCCGCTGTAGGAAAACCAGGCAGGGGTGCTCTTCAGTATGAGGACTGTGGTACCAAGAGAACCGTGATAAATCATTCACATCAGCTTCTGATTCAGAAAGTTTTAACAGTTTGGGTTTTCTCTTTGGGTTTTTTGGGACAGGGAAGGGGCTGAGCTAATGCTCTAGGCTTTGTGTTTTACAGTAGATCTTGTGTGAAACAAAAATCTGGCATGGTCTGTTTAAAAATAGTGCGGCAGGGTTTTAGACTGCCTCTTGCTCAGGACAGAGCCGCATAGGTATAAATTTCAGACCATGGTGCCCTTGAATATCAAACCTGTGGCTATGTCTAACATGTCTGCAGACAACTTTTATTTATTCTTCTTTTGCTGCTCAGATTCATTTACATTCAGTAGGATATCATGTTGCAGTGACACTTTACCTGACTGTAACAAATGCAAGTGGTATTTCTTTTGCTCCCTATTTTTAAAACGCTGATTTGAAAGGACAGCAACTCGGACGCAGTGTGCTGAGGTGAACACTGCTCAGCAGAGTCGTTATCTGCAAGTCTGTCCGAAATGCTGGCAAAGGCATGTCACGAATAGCTTACACATCTTCTCCTTCAGGAAGAAACTGCGTATCAGATGATCTGGTCCTGATTTGTCCATCATTACTGCGTATGCATGGAAAGGCCGTAGGTTGTGTCCTTCTGAAGGATATAATTGTGTATGTCCTTCTGAATTGTATGGTAGAAATCGTCAGCATGTTAAAACAAGATGTTGGTGTCAGTGCTGTCTGCAGCCTGCAGAACACCGCACAGCGTGCGCGGCCGTGGGCGAGGGGCTTTCAGGTGAACACTTGCACCTCTGACGTTTGTCTTCAGTTGGGCATTTTTACAGAGTTAAGATCGTTCTCAAAACCCGGAGTAAAAATACAAATACAACTGTTAATTAAATGGTTAAAAATTAGCTTTCTGCACATGCAACCTTGCTTCAACAGTTTCGCTGCACTGCCACCCCTCCCTGTTGATGGATGTGTTTGACCAGCCTTAGAAGATGTATTTTGGATCAGTCTTTACATTTGAAATGAGATTCCTCACTTTACAAGTTTGTCTTAGCTATTTGATCATTGTGGACAAAAATAGATAGCTTTTACAAAGACACTTCATACAACAGAAGAAATGCTGAGGAGAAGTGAGGAGTGGGACTGAGCCCATGGCTAAAACCAGCTCTAATTGCAGCTGTTCAGGGCTGAAACTTTACCCTGAGTAACCATCTGTCATGAGGTGCTCTGTCCTTGTCCTGTTTTTCTTATTTTGCCCCTGGCGTTTCTCTAGGAGAGTAATGTCAGTATCCCAGGAGTCTGCCGCTGCAGAGGCAGCTCTGCTAGAGTTTAAAAACTTCATTCCTGGGAGGAAGCCTGTCTGTGGCGTTGGCTGGCAGTGAAATGCCGCGCAGCACAGTGAAATGGAGGCCGGCCCGTTTTAAGCAGTTCTCTTTGTTTTTGCTTTCAAAGATGAGTGTGCAAGTGGAAGGACAAGCTGAGTAGCAGCCCAGCCAGGTCCCAGGGCTCATGTTGTTGTTGGCCTGACAGAGCACAGCGGGTGTGGAGGGCTGCGCGTCCTCTGCAACTGAGCAGCCGCTTGGCTCGCTGTAGTGACTGGACGGCTGTCAGTCTCACATCAGCTCTTCTATGGTTAACAGTCACGTTCTAGACCTTTTACTAGTGTTTCCCTTTGGCTTCTCTGCCTCTTTGAGGAGCAGCATGGCATTCACAGCCACGCTGACATTACTCTAGATGAAAACTCTGTAATTAATTCATCCTCATCAACACACAGCATCGCACCCAGGATGTGTTTCTGTGCCCTTAGGTTTTTGCACTCCATCGATTTGCCTCGCTTCCTTCTCCCACCATCCCTATTCTGTTTAGCCCATGATCAGTCTCACAGAATCACAGAATGCTAGGGGTTGGAAGGGACCTCTGTGGGTCATCTAGTCCAGGCTGCTTTGTTCTGCATCACGCGACTGCGCAGGTAACCCGCTTCCCGATTAGTTCGTATTAATATATGTCTGTAGGCTCTTCCCCACTCCAGACTTAGCTGTACTCTGAGCACCTTCCGTGCTGTTAGCCATCTGTCCTGACAAACACAGTCCCAGGAACTGTCAGTGCCCTTGTGTCCCTTGGCAAGCAGTTGCTTACAGTTAGCAGAAAGACTTTGTGTGTCGGTGTCCACGGAGGATGTCCCATGATGCTAGGTCATGCTCAAGAGCATTCACAGGGCAGTTTTTTTCTTCCTACTGCTACGTTCTCAGGGTCTGGAGAGACCACCGCTGTAAATCGGCTCTGCCCTCTGGTCTGCCAACTCTGGCGATGTGTTTCTGGCTGTAAGCAGCCCCCAGCACTTTGTGAGGATGATGGGGAATGCTCCAAAGGTGTCCATGAAGGCTGCACCCCCAGGATGATTTCTGACACCTGATAGTTGGCTTAAGCCATGAACGAGGTGGTTTAGATCCGTTCCAAAACTCTCCTTTACTATTCTAGCGCTGGGTACTCTGGGAGAGCTGACAGCCATTTGCTCTGATGTAGCTGCTTGGTGTATGTGTTCAGTACTTGAATTAATGTTTTTTTGCTTTTTTGCATTTTTATTTGACTGTTCAATTCCCTGGACTGTGAGGAAGGAGAATGTTGAATAATTACCTGCTCCATAATAAATTAGTGTGAAAAGGCAACGGGTGCCATGCATCAACTTAAACTGCTGTCTGGTAAAGTTGCATTAATGTGAATAAATAATGTATATCTTTGTGGAGGAAGTGCTTTGTCTTTCTAATGAGCAGTTGCCTGATTGGAGTGGCCGAAAGACTGTATACCCTTGCAAGGAATGTTTTGTTTCGCGTGTGCCTAGATTATTAAGGTGGATTCGTGATCCTCTAACTGCAGCTAGGAAATACTTTACGAGCAGAATATGCTAAAGAATTTCAACAGACCTTGTGAGAAATTGGCTAACGGATGAGTTTGTGATTTGGGGACTGGTATCTCCTCCACCTCAGGAAGAAGGATCAGGATTTCCGTATTTTCGTATTTACATATGTTTTAAGGACTGACGCAAACTAGACAACTGCCATTAAACAGCCGGTAATTCAGTTGTTACCTTACAATAGGCAGCAAGCGTTTCACTGTGTGTTTTGGTTCAGAAATGGATTGACTAATAAACAGCTAAACCAGGACAGCAGCATCACTTGCATTTAACTGAAGTAAAGAGAAGTCACTCAATTACGACATTTGTTGAAAGTCTAAAAATTGACACTTCTTTGTTCACAAAAATTCCTGATAATTTTGCATGTTCTTACTGTCCACAGCAGGTGGTCACTGAAAGCAGGTGGTGCGAGTAGCCATCCCCAGCCCACTGCAGGGGCTGTAAAACAGTGTCTCCTGTGGGTTTCTGAGGGTTGCTCGGTGGTGGGTGGGTGGGAAAAGGACTAGTGCTTAGCTGAACATCTGAAGCACTTCCAGGGTCTGTATTTTTTAACAATATCCCAAAATCCTGTCTGTTCTGCAAGTTACGACGTTATGTAAAGGGTGTAGCTGTGGACAATCTAGGCTGTCCCAGAGACTTCACATCTCTAATCACAGAATAAAACTTTTCTCTGCCAGTTCTCAGCAAATTGGCACGTACAAGAGAGCCAATTAAACAAAGGGCAGGCAGAGAGGGAATTCAGTGAAGAGAAGCTTGTCCAGACTAACCTGACATCTTCACATGTGCAGTAAAATACAAATTGTACGTACGTATTGTATCAGTATGAGGCTGACCCAACGTGACCTGCTGTGTGTGTTCTGGGATTTCTAACTTGGAGGAGTCTGCATTCCTCACCGTGACTGAGGTTAGGCCTGATTGTATATAAATGCTTCTTTTGTTTTCCCAAATGCAACTGTTGTCAATGTTTTTTTCTTCCTGTTCCCTTCTGTCTCGTTTTGTCACTTAGCAGAAGGAAGTTTAGTTACAAGGAAAGGGGAGGGGAAGAGAACTTCACTTTTGTTCCTTCTCAGTACAGTATTTTCGTTCTAAGCCTGCAAAATGAAGCACTAGAAAAATAGCTCAATGGGGGAAAGAAACATTACACTGGTTGTTATATACACTCACACTGTCACTAACAGAGCATATAATGTATCTGTAAAATGAGCGAAAGCAGGCCAGTATCCTGAGGCTTGTGCGACACTCACTGAGAGCAGCAGTTTGGAGCAGAACTCTTGCACCTTCTCTTGCTGGAAGACGTGTTGTGGCCATCAGATGGGCAGCAAAATCCCTGTAGATGTGGGGGTGGTGGCTGTACCGATGCCGATGTCTCTTCTTTTGTCTCCCTGCTAGCTGAAGACATGGAGTGTGGATGAACTTCAGAGGAGGCTCTCAGCACTGGACCCCATGATGGAGCAGGAGATCGAAGAAATCCGCCAGAAGTACCAGTCAAAGCGGCAGCCGATCCTTGATGCCATTGAAGCCAAGAAGCGGCGGCAGCAGAACTTCTGAGCCACTGGTAGAATATTCTTCCATCCTCAAAACAATCAGCTCCTTGCTTTTGTGACTACTAAACAGATTGATTTCTATTGAAATACGCTAGCAAAATAGAGGGCAATACTTCTGCTCATTTATTTTTCCATAGCGCCTTTGTGAACTCAGGAATGCCAATAAGTGGAAAATCCTGATGGTATGTTTTAACGTTAGACGTGTATTTAAAACGTTATTCTGAAGGAGTTTTGTTACTGTTTTTAGGGGGACTGTTTTTATATCAGAGGAACGGATTGAAATAGGCTAATGAAAGTTGGCTCACTCTCTTTTCAACTGAACTTTCAGTAGTCCGTTTTGTTTTAAGTTAATATGGATTGTGGTATTTAACGGCTGCATCTTTTGTGGTGTTTTTGTTTTTCTTTGTGAATGCACAGACTCAATTTCAAGCTGTTAACTGTATCTGTTGTTAAGGTACTGGTAAGTTTTAGGTCACTGAAGAGAGCAGGTGAGAACCTGTACAAACTGTTCCAGCCTGCTGAAAGAAACTTCTATCTCATTTTTTAAAAAGCCTGTGATAAGCCCCATGCCTTACACTGTGTGCTTTAAGCAAGCGTGGTTTCTTCAAGACCTCAGTTCTGTCCTCTTTTTGTGTACTTTATGGATTAATACAAGTAGATAAAGCATGTTGTGCCTCCATCAGGAACTACATTCTGTAATTTAAAATCCACATCGACTTAAAACCAAAAGGCAGTTGGTGAGCTGATTCCCCTTCGTCTGTTTGGAAATGTCCTTCAGGGAGAGCCTGCTGACAGTGGAGCGCTGGGAAAAGGAAGCAGCGTTTGAATGGGTGGGAGTTGTGTGAACCTCTCTCAGGAATTAGGTACTTCTGCTGTGTCTGAGAGGACTTAAAAATCTCCACAGTTCATGAAATATTTTATAGACTTCATTTCAGATTAACGTCGTTAGGTGCTTGAATAAAAACTTAATTTCACAATCCTTCATGTTTCTGCAAGGTTTAGCACATCAGAGAAGTTGAACTGAAAGTAAAGGCTTTGTTGAATTAATAAAGGTGCGCATTTATGGTGGTAGAGCAAAGGTGGAGTTGATCTGGATTAGAAGACAATTGCTGATGTCCTTCTGGAAGAGATTCAGTCTCTCCTCTTCCCCTCTTGTGTTCTTTCTTTCAATTTCCCTGCCATTCCTGCCCAGTATAGCTCAATCGACAAAAATGCCCCAGCGTGTACAATCACTGTGAGGATGGTGTGATGAACTCACACCAGACGAGCGGAGAGTAAAACAGGAGAAGCAAAGAGCCTGGCTGCATGGCAGAGACCAAGCAGTGCCTCTGCTCCGTGGGCTGTCACAGCAGAGCTGTGTGGTTTCAGACGTGTCTAGCATATGATGAAATATTTGGACAGAGCAAGCATTTCTACCAATTTATTTTTATTTTTCTCTGATAGAGGGAACAGTTTCCATGTCATTCTTCTGAAACAGGCCTTGGTACATCACCTAGATAATGAAACTAAATAGCAGTGTCTCCTGGATCAAATGCTACTAGAGGTGAAGTGTTCATTTCACGCCTCTGTAGGCTCTTTTTTTCCCCTTGGAGCAGAGTCTTGGCACTGTTAACAGGTATACTCCATTGCTGTGAAAGGAACCAAGCCATTTTTACCCCCCTGCAGATCTGGTTGCGTCGATCTGTCTCGGTTTGATACGCAGTGCGAACACGGCTGTTTCGGAGACCGGCAAACCAGTTACCCCTGAGGGAAAAGGGAGGCGGTGAGCCGTGTACCTAGGGTGCTGAGGCCAGAGTACATCCTGGGGTAACCAGCTATTGGATAGCCTCAAGTGTTGGGAAAATCTTGGATTCGGGAAACCAAGTAATTAAACGCTTCGTTGTTGTTAATGGACTAAAATCCCTTAGTCCGGTCTCTCCAGCGAGGTCTAGTGAAGAGCAGAGCTCGCACAGTGCTCGTCTGAAATCTGTGCAGTACGTTTCGCCCTAAACACGTGTTTATTACGAGCAACATCGTGAGCACCCTTTGCACCAAAGAAGCTCCCACAGCTTAGGAGGGCGTTCTCTGGTCAAGTGTTGGACCTTGTGTTATTGTGTTATTATTGGATGGCGCTGGCCCAGCGCCTCTGGTGCGACAGGCGTGTGGATGTGGGACACGGTCAGTTGTGCACTGCTTGCCTGTGGTGTGGATCGAGCAGATTCTGCTGGGAGTAGTTTTACCTCTGCACTGTGTAGGTAACTTTCTAGTGATCGGAGGGCATTAGAAAACCCAAGTTTTAGGTGAAACGCCACAGGGTGGTGTTTATTTACAGAATATGCAACCTGTGACTGCTGTAACTGAATGTAAGCACTCTTGAAATACTCTGCTGATGTGATTGTCTTAAAATACAGCAAAGGAACCAAAATAAGTAAAACTCGTCCAATGGCTTAGCTGTCTTTGAACCTTTCTTAAATGCTTGCGGTGGCTGAGACTTGATGATGTTTCTTGCACTTGGAGCTCTAATGCGGAGGAATTATTTTCTCCTTCACTGATTTTCAATCTGTTAGAGAAAATAATTCCCTTTTTGCTCCCTTTGTAGAGTGCCTGGGAGCATAGTACCTGCTCATTTCTCAGAGTCCTCCGGGTGGGCTAAGACCAAGGCTCATACCCTAAGGGAAAGCTGTTCCAACAGAGTTTTAAAGCAAAATGCTTTCTTAATTGTGAAGCTGCCTTCGTGTGCTCCTTGGGTCCATCTGCATTGCTGAAAGTGTTCTGGACAAACCGTTATCTTTGCTTCTAAGACCCAGAGATGGTGATGATGTCAGTCATGTGAGACTTAAAAATGTGAAGTTTGTAGCTTTAACTTTTTTGTAACAAAGAAATTTGCAACACTGGCATAAAGTGCTGACTTGAAATGCTATTTTGTAAGATCTGGCTGTTTGTATATAATAGTGTTGGGTCATTAGTTTGTATATGTATGCAATAGTAACTTTTATTGCATTCCTCTGAGTTTGATACAGGAGGTTTTGTTTGATCTTTCTCAAGTATCTTGCCTTATTTGTTCAAAGGGGCAAATAAACTGTCCTTACTTGAAAGCGTCGGTGTCGTGACTCCTGTTTACGCATTAGAATACTCTGGTGTGTTATTGCTGATCAGGAAAGTTTTAACGTGGCGTGCCTCTTGCCAACCAATGCTATGGAAAATTCTGGAGGTGCATACAACCTTTAATAAACACAGGCAGTAAATATGTCAGAAATACATTTTTGAACGGGCAGTTCTTTAGCCTTAAAATGTTGCTAATTCTGGACTCGGGAGAGATTTGCCTCATGCTGGGGCAGGTCTGGGTGCTGCCAGCTCTGCAGAGGGGTGCGCGGCGGGGGTCCGGGCTGTCCCTCGCGGCAGGGGGCTTGGCAGCCCTGCCTGGAGCTGCAGGCCCCAAGGGGTGCTCCGGCAGACGGGCAGGGTGAGCTCTGCTGTGGTTACTTGCTACCTCTGCTCTGTTATTTCACACTGCAGCAACTTTGTGGAGCCTGCAAAGCCCTGCTTGGGGCTGGGGACGTATGGATTTGTTCTGTGATTATCCACCTTGCTACACGGCAGGTGAGGCTGGAGGCTCGCTCTCCTAACTCTGGCTGACTTGCTGCACTTTTCAGCTTTCTAGCTCGGAAGAAGGATGAAGTTGACAGTGAGTGGGTGCTGCCTTCCAATGGTGAACTGTTGGCGTCTGTGGTTTCCCTGAGCAGTTACTAAATCTGTCCTGAAGGGATGACTAACCGAAGCAGAGACAGAATTCATTCAGGAGTCAGCTTTGGTTCGCAGTCCCGGAAGAAACAAAATAGATCAGAGCTTTGAAACGTTAGGAAGGAGCGTGGAAATCAAAGGGAGGGAGTCTGCAGGCATTTCTAGTCACTGGGAAAGCCTGGAGCTCTTGTGTATCCTCGGCATCATTTTGGGGATATCGTGGAGCCCCGGCACGAAGGGGGGTTGTTCTCCTGGGGCTGTGCCAGGGGACTGTTTGTGTGTGCTCCCTTCATGCCGGGAGCAGTGCACCTGCTGCACAAATATTAATTGCGTGTAACTTAACAAATCCAGCACTGACAAGTAGCCGTGAGCTGGGGCTGATGTTTAGCCGGGTTTTTCTCCCCCATGGGGGAAAACTCAGCTTTCCACGTAGCCGTGACACCAGCAGTTTTTCTCTTCGCGTAATGATTATCGGTACTAAGGTGCAGGTTGTTGCTTTGTACCCAGCTACTCTTTCTGTACCCTCAGTTTGTCCCGTTTCCTCCTGTCCACAGGCCAGAAGGGTCCACGCATGTGCTTTAGGTAAATGCCTTGAGCGTTGGCTGACAGCCCTGGCTTGAGAGTTGACATTTTTTCCTTGCTTTAATCACTCTGGCAAAATTTTAAAGAGTCAAACCAGGAAACACCTAGCAGCTTTTTCCAGACTGAAAGTGGCTTAATTGCCCTTTAATTTAAGAACCCAGGAAGACAGCCAACTTGTTTAAAAACTTTAAAAACAGTTCCGTTCCATCTACGAAGCAGGGTCTGTTCCGCTCCCCTCTAGGCTCTCGCTGTTACAGTCAGCGCAGCGCTGGAAGTGGGGGGAGCCCCGAAGCCCACCCGGCGTGGTCCCGGCAGCGGAACAGCCGCTCGCAGAGCTGCCTCTGCACGGTCCACGGCCAGCGGAGCTGAGGGCGAGCTGGGGGCCTTCGCCCCTGCCACAGAGGGGCTGATGTGGGAGCAAAGGGCGGTTTTCCCTCCCTGCTGCTCTCGCCGGGTTCGAGGTCTGGGTGTGAAGAGGCGTCGCTGGCGCTGTGCTTCCCTGCGCGCCTGGCCTGTGTTTCCCTTTCCTGAGGCTGTCACCTGTCTCAGCGTATTTGGTTAGCTTAATTCCATGCCCTCAAGGCTGTTCATTTAGTTATCTCAAACCGTTAGAACCAAAGCCTTGAGTTTATGTGTTTCCTACAATGGAGCTGATAGCTAGAGTTCAGGTGAAGGCTAAAGTGAACCCATGAGTATACGCAGACCTTGGGGCTTTCTTACCACGAGGAGAAAGTTTTAGCGTAATTTTGTAAAAAAAAAAAAAACCCAGAACTCTAATTACAGCACTGTTTGTCTTTACTGGTCTCCATACATAGTTCAGCAAATACAGGAATTATAAATAATGCTGATTTAACGTGTACATGCTCAAGCAGTTAGCTCTGAGTTTTGACTCCCTGAACGGAGATCAGCAGGGCTGTAGGAGCCTACGAGCAGGACGGATCCCAGAAACGCTGCTGGCGAGGAGTCTTTCTTCCTACAGATCAAGCCCTGTAAAATCTCCTGGTTTTCCAATAACCAGCCGAGTGCGCAGCCCGTGCTCAGAGATCTGAAAGTTGGCAAAGAAGTTTTAAACAAAAGTAATGACCCTTACTTTGTCTCTTTGAGCAGAGTTGTCTAATTCTCAGCTGCAAGAAATAGCTTAATAAGGTCACTCCTTAATCACCATTCCCTGGAGGCAAGAGAGTCAGTCTTTCATCAATCATTTTGTGAGTGGGGAGAGCAGCTTTTGTGGAAATAACCTGATAAAGCGTTTAATTGATTTACCCACTGTACCCAATGAAAACGCAGTCACTCAGGAAAACCGGTCAGGGATTAGCAAAAGAACATGAATTTCCTACTTGCCTTAGACATAGTAAGTCAGGCCGGTGCTGGCAACCCCTCGCTGCACAGAAGTGTCTTGCTGACACGAACGTGGGCTGTGATCACCCACTCCTCTGGTGCTGGGCACCTTTCTGCACCCAGATCTTCCCTGCTCTGCAGAACTCGAGCTCTGCTAGATCTGCCTGCACGGCAGTGGGAGGATTTTCCCAGTGCAGTTACTCATAGCCATACAAATCCTAATGTCTTCACAGAGAGCGGGAGGCTAAAAAAAGCAAAACATCTTTCATGGCTTTCCCGACCCCGAGCGTGGAGCTCTCGCCCGCCAGCCCCTTTCCCAGGGCGGCAGAGGGGCTCACAGGAGGTCCTGCCTTGCTCTTAGCCCCCAAGCTGGGGGAGCTTTTGCCTTGGAAAGATTAGCAGCGTGTGGGTTTTTTTTTTGTTTTAATGGAAAAAACTCCCAAAGGAATAAAGATTAAACTCTATTTTTAATCCTCCCCTCCCATCACATTTTGCAGAGGAATGCGCTTGGTGCAGGGAGAGCCGCAGAAAGTCTTCCCCCCAGCCAGTCCCCTGCAGACAAGCAGCCCAGAGACCCCCCCCCTCGATTCAGAGCATCAGGGAGACCCCTTGGAGCATCAGGAGCTGGCTCAGCCTCCTACGCTGCATTCGGGGGGAAGGATAAAGCCCGAGCAGCATCAGAGCACGAACTGCACCCCCTGAAAGACAGGAGAGCTGGCTCCCAAAGAGCAGCCACCCCCTTGGAGCAGCGGGGCGTTCTGGGGGACATCTCCTCTTTGGAGAGAGAACTGGCCCTGGGCTTGCTCAGCGTGGCTGGGGACGCTGCTCCCCTGTGCTCGGCCTCTGCTTGGGGGGTGAAAACCCTCTGCAGCTGCGAAGGTATTGCCTTGGGCAGCCTGCTGCCGTCCTCAGGGCTCTGCAAAACCTCCCCAGGGGCTGCTGAACCCTGCCAAGTCTGCAAGCAGTGTTGGCCAGAGGCAGCCTGTGACAAGGTAGCTTAATTAATGATAGCTCTCATCTGCTGATGACTGCAGTCCCCATCACGGGCAGTTTGCTGGCTGGGTGCTGGAAGCCGGTCTGAGCTTTGCTTTTGCAGCAAGGAAAGCAGCAAAGGCTGGATGTGATTAGGGCCACTGAAGCCGAGGGGACGTTCTCCACGCCAGGAGATGGGATTTAAACACAGCTGTGGTATCTGAGCAGCTGCTGGCCTGCCCAGGCGAGCCTGGATTTGTCTGGGTGGGCTTCAGCCCTCCTGGCTTTAATACCTGGAGCTGACGAAAACAGCAGAGATGAAGGGGGCTGAGTGCCGCAGTCGGTGTGATGGACCGGCTCCTCTTGGGTCTCCGGAGCTGTGGTGTGCTATATCCCCTCCTCGTCCCGGGCACGGTTCTCCTGCCCTTGCTAACAGCCACAGCTGCGAGGGAAGTGGCTGGGAAGCCGGCAGGGAATGTACGCACAAGTCCTCCAGCCTTCTGCTGGCAAAGGTGCGCCTACAAGGTTGTTTAATCAAGTTAAGCTACTAACACTTGCTACCTGAACTGTATTTTCTTTTAAAAGGGAGCCTTTTCTACTTCTAGTCCAAAACATGGCCCACAAGCCTGGGGTTACAATTAGTTTCTTACAGCAAGAGTGGCTGTGAGGGGGAATAATGGCTCCCAGCACCGGGTTTGCTCACGCCGGCGGCTCAGCTCTCGTGGCCCTTGGTGTTGCTGATGGCGGTGTGTGCGTTCCTGTGAATTTCTGCTCCTCCCGTCTGCTTCCCAGGTTTCGTGGGGGTGTAAGGAATGAGATGGAGGAACGAGCCATGCTTGGATGGGGCGAGCTCTTTGCTTTAGGAATCATCCTGCATTTTTAATGTTAATTGTGATCCTTTCCTCTCCCTCTGAAAGCTGCTCTGCACTTCGCTCCCTCCCAGCCGCAATGCCTGGCTCCCTGTGCGGCTCTTCCCGGCGCCCGCCGGCTCCAACCCATTCCCTCGCAGCCTGGGGACGCCTGGTTCATCCACGCCTCCAGGGAGATGGGTTACCCAAAACACTCCAGCTAAGGTGATGCCAGCGGTCCAGGCACGACGTCGGGGCGGGGGTGACACAGGGGCAAGACGGGTGGGAGCTCGGCTGTGCTCCGAGACGGTGCCTGGAGCTGGCTGACGGGGACCTGCAGTTGCTCCGGGAGCAGCCTGGCTGCTCCGGCTCCCCGGGGGCTGCTTGCACCCGGCCCCAGCTCAGCCGATGCGCTGCACGAGCACTGAGCTGCTGCGAAACAGAAAACCAGCCTCCAAAGCGGGTCACTTCGGTCTTTAATAAAATATACAGTATGCATCCCATGCATAGATAGAAAATTAATTTACATGCTCTTTTTGTTATTTGCATAATGCTTTTTAATGAATACTTGTAATTTAGTCTTCACATTTTAGTACGTTTTGCTACTGGAATATTTATGGAGAGAAGAGGAAATTCCTTCCTTTATTCAAGTAACAGTGCAGCTGGAGCTGGTTGGAGCAGAGGATGGAGCTCGCCGGTCCCAGCTCACGGTAAGAATGAGCGCAGAGCAGACCACAAACCGTTGATACTGGAAGACTCGGTGATGCCAGGAGTGTGAGCAGCCTCCCATCCCCCACCACTGTTCCCTGGGGACCCCTCCCTGAGTCCCACTGGGTTCAGAGAGGCTGGACCCGCACTGGTGCTGGTTTGCCTTTTCTTCCCCGCGATCAGCAGATCGCTCCGGGCAGAGCCAGCACCGGCGACTGCGGCTGTGCCGAAAGCCAGCCAGGACAACCAGCAGCGAACACCACGATCCAGGTGCCTGGGGCCACCCTGCAGCCATCAACGCGTTTCCGAGCTGAGCAGGCGATTGCAGGGTGCACGCTTCTGCTCGGAGCAGCCATGGCTGCGCGTGTTCCCCTGCGCGCA
>Ga0181612_176096_pt1 | contig 24043 bp, 15 predicted proteins | sample HoacroProtozoa21_FD_119630 | JGI IMG/M metagenome (GOLD analysis project Ga0181612, IMG submission 119630) | Hoatzin crop microbial communities from Cojedes, Venezuel. Combined Assembly of Gp0051906, Gp0051904, Gp0051908
CATACGGTTGCGGTCTCGGGTTTCCCCCGGACCCCCTCTTCCCCTCCCAATTTCCCCCCCCCCCCCCTTTTTTTTTTTTTTTTTTTTTTTTTAGTAAAGAGCCTTTAAAGTTTCATTTTGTCTATAATTGAGAAATTCTACGCTATAATGTATCTCTTTTCATCTTGTTCTGGGTTTGCAAGCAGGCTTCCCATGAGAAGGGAATCCTTAGCACCGTTTCTAGATTGCAGTGGTCTGCGTTTAAGGCCACAGGTGTGAAAGCCACCGTCCACGGCAGCGTGCAGAATTCAACAGAAAGCACCTTCCACCAACTACGAAGCTGAGTCAACCTTTTAATCTCTGCTGAGTTCCCACAAAAGGACTCTACCCTAACATTTTTCTCCTTTGTCCTTCCTGTTTGAATCTTCCTGTCTATCTTTTGGTATTATCCAGCCCATGAAAAAGCTCATTCCACCTAGTGTTGCCTTAGTCAAAACTGCAGAGATGCCTTCTGGAGCCCTTACCTCACACCCTTTCAGTATCTCAAGAACACATCCCTCTTGCTACTCACCAGTACTTTCTCTGTCCTTTTGTCTTCCTCCATTCTGTGCTTCACAAGAAAAAAAAAAAAAAAAAAACAACTATCTCAGAGGGTGGATGGTTTTGTAGTTAAAGGCATCCAAAGACATTCCAAGCTACAGTTTTCACTTTTACCACATACTTTAATCCCACAAACGACCATGAGAAAATTGTTCAATCCCTCTGAGATTAAAGCTGTCTGTCCTCTGGAAGAGGAGCACTGTTACTCACAAGTGAGACTGTCTCTTAGCTCCAACTAACTGGGAAGATGTGTCATCTACCTGATTCAACTCTCCACGTAAAAGCCTCTGAAATTCAGTCGTGGTTCCTTGACCACCTGCCCTGGCCAGGATAGGGGACTTGGCAAGCTGGCGCAGCACCAGTTTTTGAACATGTAACACACAGAGAGCAGCCATACGGATGGTAACTCTTCATCATAACCAGTCTTCGTCATTTACTACCACTGCGTGTTTAGAATGGAGTTTGTAGTCTAGTTACTCCTTCTTTCTACTCTAGTCAACTAGTTGCAGTGAAGCTTTAGGTAATTACGTAAGGCAAAAAAGTCCCAGTCATTATGGAAAAAAGGTAAGCTTAAAATAAACAAACAACTTGACATCCTCTTTCCCTTTCTCCTTCCCCCAACATCTCTGAACACCACTCTTCAGGTTTTTCTCAACCTTCTTTCTACTTTCAGTGCATTACATTCGAGCTTACGGAAAGTTGAAAAACTTCCTTTAGGCAGTAATTTTTGCCCAAGAAATTCACACTCCCTCAGCCTAAACATAATTCAGACCTCAGTTAAACTACCAAGACTTTCATATGGCTGAATATTACTGGCACTTGCATTGTGCTAGCTATCTTCTTGCTGCTTAGTGTTGGACTTCAAAGTGAAGTAGAGTTTTACCCTGGAAATCTTCTGAACAGACAAAACTTAAAACATTTAAGACTACAGAGTAATTTTAATGTTGTGGTAAAATACAATTTGAAAACAAAACAAATCAAAATTGCAAGTACCATAGCAGCTCCTCTAAAAAACTCTTCGTTCTGTTTACCTAAGAAACGCAGTGTTACTGCAGTGTTGTACTCCTCCATTTACAATGAGGAGTGCCTTTAAATGGAGCTGAATTTTTGATGCATACCCTACTTTGGTTCAGAATTGATCCACTACTATTAGTAGCAAATTTAAGCTGCAACGTTAAGAACATAAAACTAAATTTTTAATAGAAATTGTTTCTATGTAACCTAATTCTCCAGGTTACTATCTGAGTCATCTTGTTACTAGGCTGAAAAAATACCCACAAAAAACAAAGCAATACTTTGTCTAACAACATTACTGAAGCTCAATAAATTAATTATTTTCTGTGGAAAGCAGTGATTTAAACATTATAATATCACACTGCCACAAAGAGTACTTTCAAAATACGCATATTTGGATCTTAGACTCACTTGAAGTAGCTTTCATGAAATTTTTCTAGCCTTCATTTTAAAATTAATTATGAGAAAATAACTGAGCTTATGCTGATACATTAAAGGTTGCTTCCAACTTCTAGGCTGACAGGTTCTATAATCCAAGCCAAAAGGCGCCAGGAGGGGTTGTGCAGTTTCTCTGTCCCTCTGCCAGTCTTTTCACACCCTAATCTCTGCTGATTTAGTTTTCTCCATCCTGCAGACTCTCTCTGCAAGAGATGGCTGCACCCTCAAAATGGAGATCAACCACTGAACAAGTCTCACCTGTCTTTGAAACACCCCCCCGAGGGGGTTTTCCATTCTCCCGGAAACCAGAAATGCACTATCAACAGGCCCTTTTACTGTGCCTGTCTTGTTGAGGGTGGATGCCAACCTACCTCTTCTACCAAGCTCCTTCCTGCACCTAAGAGGATCTAAGAAATCCCTTATTTGGTTTGGCCTGTCCTTTAAGACATGAAGACTCAGGGTGATAATGGGTCAATACAGTCTAAAGATAGATCTGACGGCCCTAACAGTTTAATAGCTGGTTACAGGGAGCTGTAATGCTTAATAAGGCAAAGAACAACAACTCAGCTCCTGTGAGGTGCTGCTCCCAACTGCTGGGAGTGGCACTTCCCAGCTCAGCCAACAAATAAGAAAAAAAAAAAAAAAGACACACACACAACTCGTGTCTCCCTTCTTTTTACCACTCATCACTGCGGCAGTCTCAGAGCTGATGACAATATCTGCACATCCCAGACGCAAAGCCCACGTTTACCAAGTGATGCTGGCCAGAGATGGAGAGGACAAACCGCCCCTGCCTGCTCACTCACTGAACTGGTACCAGGACGGGCTCTCCAGCAAATTGCTGGAAATGGATGCTATCTCCACTGCATCTCCTGATCATCAGTTTAAAGGGAAAACAGGAAAGCTGTTGGACTGGCAGCTCTTCCCCTTTCCCTTGCAGAACTCCAGCACCAGATCACCAGCTTGGCATACCGTTACAGGTCTTCACCCAGTCTTAACCTACGTGTCTATCCAGCACTGCCAAGGAAGAGCCCTGACACCACACTGCAGCCTCAGGATACACGGTCTGGAAGAATGCAGAAGCCTGACCTTCTTAATTAGTTAATTCCCCAGGAGGAGTTCATGCCACCAACATCTGCTCTTCCAGGGAATGTCAAGTTTTCTTGGAAGAAGCAAAACCAGTAACAAATCCACAGTATCCAGAGGACTGATATTTTCAAATAAAACTTGCATGACAGTTACAATAAGGGGCTTTTTGTTTAAGCAACCTTGTCACAGCCCATCAGTTTCAGACCCCAGAGGAGGCCCACCTCTCCTACCCGAGGTTGCTAAATGGGCACTCTTGATGCATGCCATTTTCAGATTTGAAAAATCTGCAGGTTTATATTTTGCAGGGACAAAGTGATAAAGGACAGGCTATTGCAGGCATATCTAAAAATATATATATATTAAAAGAAAAATGCTAGTATTGCTAGATCACTGCAGAGGTTGAGTTCCAACTTCTTTCTGTATTAAAAAATACAAAGATATTTGGATCTAACAGGAAATAACCTAAACTGCTACACTGCTTCCCCTGCAGAGCAAAACAAGTCAGGAACAGAAATGTATAAGCCACTGCCCCAAGTGCTCCAGTGGTACTTTGAGGCGCATCAGACTGTGCTGAGCAGCGAAGCATCCCTGAAGTGCTATAACTTCGGTCAGAACTTGTAACTCAGAAATCTCCCAGTGACCCCATTATCAGCGTAGCATAGACAAAACAGAGCTGATTTCAGTATATGAAGGCAATGACTATTCAGGGAGCTTTAATCAGAAGGAATTTAACTGAACAAACAGCCGTGGCTCCCAGAGAAGGGCTGAGTACTTTTAAAAACTGAAAGTAGCTGACCGTATGCTTTAGAACAATGAGATAAAATTATTACACAAAACCCTTTAATTAATGCATGCGACAGAAGCTGTGATTTTTAAACCCTAATCTCCCTGTCATTTCAGTTTTTAAGAAATAGTAAGAAGCACCCATCTGCTCAAGCTGCCACATGAGGCCCAAAGTTCTGTTCTCACACCAGTTTTGCACCGGATGTCTCAATAAATTTGCTGCTTATTTACATCAGCCAAAATGGAGAAGAAAGCTGCTGATCTCTTATGTTTGCCCTCCTGCAAAAACGGCCAAAATACATTTTGCTGTTACACGCACTGTTTTTTTCCCCTAAAAGCAGGGGCTTCTCCCCCCCCAAACAGAAAATCCATAGGACATTTTCAAAACCCTGACAGATGTTTAATTACAGAGGCACTAGCAGGCATTATTTTGAGGTCAAACACAGAACAACTGTAGCTGACAACCAAATGGCTAAAGTGTCTGCTCTACCACTAGTGAAGCAAAAACTTTGCTAATCCACATTTTGCTAATTCAAACACCTAATAATTCACATGTAAGCAAAAAGCTGCTGGTAGTGCAACATGTCTAAATAACCATTTCATAGCAGGAATCTGTGGTACGATCTCATGTTACCAGGGGTGTATTATGAAATACAGCAAACAGCACTCAGCACTATGTTATGAAATATCAAACTGAACTCTTACTCTCAGCATCTAAGAACAAAGTACCTTTTGTAATGCAAGTTTCTTCCCCCCCTGCACTTTTTAATTCATGAAGTTCATTCATTTAGATAGGTCCTTTAGTCACTGACGTAAATGAACGGAGATCTACAGTACATCCATGGGCTGTGTGGCACAAGGAGAACAGAGATGGTACTGCCATCTCCACTGTTATTTCCAGCTGTTTCTTACAAACTTCTCACTGATTCCCCAGAAGTTCTCACACCAGGTTCCAATTTTAAAACTTTCTTTTATTCACAAAGTTAGAAAATCCTATTTTGACCTACTAAAAAACTGAAAACAAACAAAACCTAAAAATACAGACGCCCGGACCTGTGACTAAAATTTCTTGGATGTGGCTCTGAATGGAGCCAGACCTGCCCCTTCTTTGCTGAGTCAAATGCAGCAGCGATGAGTCTTCACCCCGATCCGCCCTCATAGCTGGGCGCGAGGCGGACGCGCTTTGCTGTGTTACTGAATTGTGCACTGAGCACGCACCAACACAAAATACCGTCCTAACAGATTTAAGCATGCCTCAAAGCACATTGTTCTGACAGCGCCTGGGTCTCCGTCATCACTCGTAGCTATCAATGATTCCGGTTAATTTTACCATTACAAGAGGTACAAGCCTCCATCTGGCTAGTCTGCATATGACTGCAGAATTGGAATCACACTGCTCAACAAAGTACCTTGGCCACTAAGGCTCTGTTAAGGTGGACTGCGGAGTGGAGAACAGCCCCACTTTCAGCTAGGCTGAAGACCCACCACGCACACAAGGGAGCAGAGCACGCGGACCAGTGTTCCCCGGGGAGAGATGCCTGCTGCTCCAGGGCTGCCGGGGGAGGTGTGCCGGCAGGACTGCGTGGTAACCTAACACATGGGGTTCAGCCTCCTGAATGCCTGCAGCCCGTACGGCAAAAGCCTGCAACAGCTCTTTCCCTGGAATGAAGGTGAAGGGAAGAGATTTCCTTGTTTAATGCCTGTGACTGAAGCGACCTTGCGAGTACAGGTGGCACGGTTTCCAAATGCGTTCTGTTCCCTGCTTGTGCCAACGCTGAGCACAACAGCACCCTCACCCACACCGGAGTAGTGGCGTAGCTGCTACTGCCACGCAAGCCACCGGCATCCCCGTCACCCCTCACCAGGAAGGCCGGCCTCACAGCTCCGACGGGGAGAGCAGCCAGGGGGTGACTGCAAGGATCCTCACGCCAAAGCTACATCCGTGCCAGGAGCCAAAACCCGACACCCGCAGGACTGTCAGCACGGATGCAGATATCTCAGCAAGGCTGTTACTTGTGCTGTTGCAGCCAAAATGCTCCTTCGCTACACAAAACCCAGTGAAAAGTGCCACTTGGCTCACGTCGCTGCATCTGCACTAGGGGTCCCTTCCACCAGGCCTAGATGGTCAGGGGGTGACACCACTATAAAGCGTTAACACAGACAATTCTGCTGGCAGAGCCAGCAACACAGAGTGCATCCAGGTGTCCTGCAAGAGAGATGTTTCTTGCTCAACTTCCAACTGTGGGTTACTTTTGGCTGTTGTCACGAACTAGGACTCCCCCCCATCCCCTTCCGTCTTCCAGTACAGGGGCCTGTGCTGATTTCTCCCGAGTCTGGCTGAATTTTATTATCTTCTAAATACACCCTTCACGTGAGCTCCTGGTAAGCAGCACGTTCAAATGCAGAACTAAGGCTCTGTAGAGGTGTACCTACAGCACGTTCTCAAACAAATTACCAAAAACCCACATTACTGTACTTATAAGCAAAGTACTCCTTAATAAAAACAAATGCAAAATTAAAGAGCCTTTTCTCATTTCGGACTTCAGAAAACACTTCTCCAGCAGGACACTGAGTAAACTAATTTAAATGCTCTTAAAATTTCAGATTATTCTGTAATGCTAAACTTGCATCTGAGGCTCTTCAAGCACAGTACGCATATGATTATACAGTGGAACTCCCTTATTCATACAGTTAGGAAGCAAAACACCTCAATCTTCATATTGTTTCAGTCTGATTTTTTGTATTAACTTACCACGCAAACAGAAGCAGATCATGAGAAAAGGGCAAGCATCCCTTCTTTTCTCAGTTTTTGTTGAGGAGAACTCCCCGCAGCTATACTCACCATCAGCCACAGTACAGAATCCCCCAATCACATTGGGGGGATTGTAATAACAGTATTCTAAGTATGTACAAGAAGCCTGTTGTGATCCTGCTGAAGTCACTGATGATACCACTATTAACCTCAAAGGAAGGAGAACTGGTCCAAAGACTACAAATAGATCATAAGCAGTAAATTTGGAGCCTCTCCCAGCTCTGGACGGCTGGGGTTTTAAAAGTACCAGTGGCTCCACGGCATAAGCAATGAAAAACAGGTTACAGAACTCAGCCACAGGTACTAATAAAAATGACCAAAGGTCATCTGTAGTCTATCAATCACTGTATCGTTTACAGTTCATATTACAATATAAAGGTATGAAAGTTGTCAGTGTTGTACACTGGCTACTCTGAGATCTATGATGAATAATTGATAGAGGTTATCCATTTGAGTCTCCACCTATTATTCAGAACTCTAAACCTGCCATTCACCGACAGATGAAGGATGGAGGGGCACTATAGGGAACTATTTTCAGTGACGCAAGCAACAATGCAGATTATCTGAAAACAAAAGCTGAATTTTTGTGAGACCCAAGGCACTACTCTTTGTGAAGCAGCAAAACAGAATTTCATGTCTACTTATTTTGCACAATTCACTTTCAAGAATAAAATACACCAACTAAATCTGAACTTGAGGTTTCAGTCTTAAATCTCTTAAAAGCTTGGTTGTTTGAGCTGAAGGCTGAGAAGCGCATTTGCCTGACATTCCCTTACATGTTTTGCATTAAGCATCTAGCATGTGTCTTCCTGATACAGTGACTGTGACCTACAATTAAAGAGTAAAGAGCTTTACCATTATGGACCAAGGTGCTGATGTTACTTTTAAAATTTGTAAATAATAAACCAGGAATAGCTATATTTACAAACTACACTGGATGCCTGATGAACTAAGCCTTGCAACACAACGTACACTGTATTAATCCCCACACAGACATCACTCAAGTAACTTGCTCCACAATGGCAGCAAACCTTTGAAATTTGGAGCAAGGTTTATACACCAGATAAGAATCTATTAACTACTAACAGTCCTACTAACTACTGCCTTGTAAGACAGGGCAATTTATTTACAGTTCACCATGGCTGAACAGAAGAATCGCCATCTTGGACTCTCTAAGTCCATACTGCAAGTTGCGAAACAGATCATAATTTCATGTTAGATTTAAGAAGGTCAAGCTCACTGAGCTGCCTTTGTATGGTTTATAATGTCAGAATAATCCTTTACTACAGTGACAGCCTGAGACATTGAATGGGACTGTCCAAGAACAGCAGCCCCACTGTTTACTCCCTATAGCAGCAGCTCAGCAGCAGCATTCAAACAAGCCACGATATAATACATCCTTTGACAAGCAACACCTGAAACACCTTCCTTATCTTCACACATCCCAGGACACAACAGAGATGTAGCATTTTTTTCATTAAATATGAGAAGCAGGTAGTCGGAAAAAAGATTTCACTGCAAATTTAGGGACATCAGAGCCTGTTTTTAATTCCCTTCATTGAAACACAAGGCCCTGTCTAGACACCAGCCTTAAGGCACTCTTCTTTGCATATAAGGCAGGCCAGGGTACACTGGAAGCGTAAGGATTGTCAAAAAACCTGTTTGGGCTTTGGCAAATTAGCATTATGTATGCTGTAGAGAGCACAATTCTTAGGCTTATGTCTGTCAGAAGCAAAAAATGCTACAGTCTTTTTGACAAACTCAAACTTTCCTTGCCAAAAGCTGTCCTCTCTGCAGCTCAGCCTGTTAGGAAACCGGCCTGAAGAAGACTTTGTTCAAATCTCTACTTTTTTGTATCAGGATTTAAATTTTGTTTTGACGGAGTTTTGGAGCCTGCACACTGTCGTCTTGTGGACTCCAAGATCAGTCATACTGGTTTCGTACCTGACGTCCTGCAGCCTCCCACTCACCATTTACACCAACTCCATGGTGCCACTTTTTGACCAGAAACTAATTAATATCCCACCTGAACAAAATGGCAGCACTCCACCTCTCACACTTCACGTAAACAGCAAAACCCAATCCCGCTCCCATGTTCACCTTGAAATATTTTTCTCATACTGAGCTCTTGTAAAACAGCTTGCGTGTAATGGTCAGGCTGTAGACACCTTGTACATGTACAGTCAAGTGGTTACTTTTGATGGGGTGGATTCTCAACAATTCCACTCCTGAGGCTTACAGATACAGACTTCCAGGCAAGTGGATGAACCTGGTTTAAAACACCATTTTGGCAACAGGATACTTGCAGAGACTAAATAGTTTTCATCAAAATCTACAGCTGAATTGGCTGAGCCCTCGGTATGGTGGCTGGGTGGGGAGAAGGAAACACAGAGAGGGGAAAAAAGATTTGATTGCACACAAATAAGTTATCACTAACTTAACTCTCTTGCTTCCACGTAATTCCTCAGCTAGTTTCAAAGTCAAAAGGCCCGTACAATATTTGATGTGGATAGGCAAATACAAACAGCAACACTTAGTAAATCCATTATGAAGATTAGCTTTGCCTTACAACATCTGAGCAAAATACAAGATCTAAAGCTCAAATGAACTTCATAATGTACAAAAAAACCTAATTGCACTTTAAAGAAAGCCTAGTAAAATTACTGCACAATCTGAAGGCAGTAATTTATTAACATGTGATGAGCGTATATTTCTGTTCTTTTTAGTTAGGCTTGGATCTGAAATAAAAGCCTTATATGGAAAGAAGCTTTGATGACAGTTGTTTATTGGGAAAGCTTTTCCAGCCTTTTTGTTTCACACAAATGATCTGAATGTTTAAAGCATTTAAAGAATTTCATATCTAGGTATTAATAAAGAGATGTTGTCTTTTCCATCTTTTGTATTTTCATTAAGCTTTTAGTGAAAATGCAGCTGCTGACTTAAAAGCGATTCAAAAATAATATATATATACAAGCAGGCAGCCATTTTCACAGTCTCACAAGTAAAACATTTCCATAAATAACAAAGAATACAGGGTCATAGTATCAGCTGTTCAGAAATTTTTTAAAAGTCACAATGGGTCTAATTTTGCAGTAAATATTTGCCGTATTGTTTTTATTTATGGCTTGAAACTGAATTTAGAAATGCTTTCCCTGAACTTTAAACACTGTGCTCCTGACTGACTGGCTGTGCCTCTGTTGTTTTCTCATTCGACTTCCACGTGTCAGCGTCCACACTGGTCCTCAAGCTGGGCTTGCAAATGTTTGTGAACATCTGAATCTGCTCCTCATGCATTTGTATGTACACACTGCAGACAAATGCATTAGGTCATTTGTTCACGTACATGGCCAGCTGCCCTGTTACCTGGCTCTTCAGGCGCCTAACATTAATTGCATTGTAGAGCAGCTTTAGATAATTAGACACAGCTGTAGGTTTGAAAATAGTAACACACAGTGGGAAATGCTGCTGGAAGATATTGGTCATAAACACTTCTATAGTTCTCAGATATACCATTATCTACTCTCTAACTCTCTGTTTTGATCCCTGTTGAAAGTTTTCTTTTACTTTTCCCTTGGGGACTTTGCCAAGCATTCCACTTGAAAACGATTCTGTGACACTGTCACTCAGCTTCTTTCTAATCAAAAAAATCATATGTATGTAGTTCTGTGAAAATGCAAGCTGTTTCCTTAAAAGAACTAAGAGAAAAGGGAAGAAAAGTATTTTTAACCAACAAAGCTGATGAACAAGAAGGAGTCGTTAATTTTTTCTTATAAATGGCACTGATATAATGCATTTCACACATTTCTCCCCCACAAAAAAAGCTGACAGTTTTTCCAGAAAGAGACAGGAAGCTCCACTTCTGGGAAAAAAGAAACCAAACAAACAAACACCAAAATTGTCTCAGATCTGCTCAATTAATCTTCTTCCACAAACATAATTTACAAGCCATGTTAGCTTAGAAGCTGGTTTTGACAATCTCATTACCTCATGATTCAGGTGTCTAAAAAAACAAATTCCATGTATTTGTTCATAAAAATTATAAGACTATTGTTGTTATTTCTCATCTGAAAATATGAACAAGTCAGGTCTCAGACATCTTGAAAGAATGGCTTGTTCCATTTCGTTGGATTGGAGGGGGTGTTTAGAAATACAAAGGGGGAAAAGATTATAGTGGCAATTGTGAAAGCATGAAAAGTCAACGGGCACAAAGGCATACATGAAAATAAATGCAACAAAATAAAAACAAACATGTTTATCCAATCTGACTACATATCTGGCATCCCAGAACCAGAGTACAGTATTAGTTTTAAGAGCGTAATCAAGTGATTTCTTCATTGGTTTCAGGAGTCCAGATACAGAAGACTCTGCAAGAGCTGCTGTGATAACACATTAACCCCAGAAATTAGAGCAGAGAATATATCCCTTTAATTTTGATTCACGAGCTAAGATTTTTTTTTCTTCCTTTTTTCTAACTGCCACTAACTGCATTTCTGGTCTTAAGAGTCAAAAAAGTACCAAGCTACCAGGGGATTTCCTAAGTGGGATTACCCATGTTTCTTCAGTTCCTGCTAGATGCTTACAGTTGTACCTGTGACAATTTAACCAAGCTGGCTGTCAACCACCAGCAACCAAACGTGAGGGAACAGCAGAGAGATTTAAGCTCTCTCAGAAGCAAAGCACGTGTATGAAACGTAACCTCAGGGTGGGATTTCTTCTTTTGGCTGAAATTGGTAAGGATTTCTGATTCCTAAAAAAGAACAGAAAATCTAAGCTAGCCTAAAAACTTCCGCCTTTTTGTCAAGAGAGTCTTGTTATTTCATTCAGCTTTTGCTGAGGGACTGTCACAGTGCAGAATATAATTAACCCCTGAGTAAGGGAAGAATGGGAAAATGGTTTCCCTTCTCTTCTCGGGAAAAGCCTTTTGGGGTGGGGGTCAAAACAGAACAGCGCCACAGCTTAAAGAGAGGCGTAATTAAGCTTTCATACAACATCTGTGTGACATTTGCACATGCACTCACTTCCAGGGAAGAGACAGACATCAAAACTAATGGAGAACATCCCGACTCTCCGAATGCAGGAAGAGTGCTGCAGCCTTCTAAGCTGCACTCTTGGGACTGTAAAACAAGAGATCGGCAAAGGAGCTTATTTTCTCCCATATTGCTTTTACTGTTGTTTTTGGCCAGGTAGCATTACGAAGTTCTTAAACAGATTCACCCTACTGCTCCACATCCTACAAGAGACTTGCGTACACTGAGACTACCGGAAAACAATGGCTACAGAATAAGCCTCATCATCCTCTGGCTGTTATGCACAATAATTGGTTCCAGGGTCAACACTGTGATGCTGCAACAAAGGGCTACAGCTTCAGGGTAAAGAATAAACAGCAGGAGTTAATGGAAGTTCTGTTACTATATAAATACTCCCAAAATGAAAGAAAGGCAGAAAATAAAATATTCCGTGTAAGCAAAACTGATTATCAATCCAATGTGCAACCTTAGCTCTCAGCAAGCTGCTAATTTCATTAAAGAAACATAGCAAATACTTTCAAGTATCTGTAACAAGAAAACAACATATTCAGATTTTGAAGCTGGTTTGACAAACTCCGTGCTTGCCATTGGTGCCAATTTATTTGTGTGAAAATACAGGCAAAGAAAGGTATTTGGAATTACAGTATTATTCATAAAATACCCATTGCTAAGGGTATTGGAAACTTTGTTCAAAACATCATGCGTGATTGCTCCACTGTACCTGAACATCTGGGGCAAGTTATGTGTCTGGCTTTAGTGCCTTTGAAATGATGTGTTAAGTTTAAGCAAAGTGGTCCAGCCGCACCAGTTTTAACAGTCATGTTTTCAAAGTCCAGCACTTTATCATTCTGAATCTTCCCATTCGATGACACTTTCGATAAAAATATATTTATTCCATTTCCCTGCACACTGGGAAAGTGAAACAGATGTAGAAGAATTGCAAATGTCTTCTTTCAAAGTTATTTCTCCAAACATAATGATTATCTCCCCACACTCAAGCATTCAGATGAAAAGGTACAAAGGAATATAATCATCCTTGTGATTTACCAGGTGAAGCACTAAGACAGGCAACATATTAAAATGGAATCCCCCATTTGTACGCTTCACTCATCACTTCTCCTTCCCTTTTCAGTTTCCGCTGTTCTCAGGACCTGAAAGAAACTTCTACCTGTTTTCCTGTCACCTGCTCTGCCGCCGTGCATGGCTTCGAGCACCGGGGCTGCTCAGGCAGGGCTGTGGCAGGGGCACTGTGCAACCTCCTGCCCCGCCGCACTCCCACGCCCCAACCTGAGCAGGACCATGCTCAGCTACGGCACCTCCTTCCTTGGTGCTCTGCTTTCTCTCCACGTGCACCCCACGGTCACTCATTTCCTTCCTTTACACGATACCCATTTTTCCAGCACCGACTGTGCCTACACAGGCCGATTCCCCGCAGCGTGCCAGCCTCCTCGGCACGTGCAGCTCCAGGCCCCGGCCGTCCTCGCGGCCCTTCTCCCGCCAACGCCAAGACACTGCTTAGGCAAACACAACACGCTTGCCTCCAGCTTATTTACTTATGCCGTTGATGCAGCTTTTTTCCAAGGCTGCTCCTAAGGCTCCCACTTGCTACTGTTCCAACGTAAAGCACCTATGGTTTACAGCTCACAAGAGCCTGAATCCAGACCAAGGCCTCCAAGACAAACTCTCCCACCACCTCCTTCGGTTCACAACCGTGTGATCGTCGCAATGAGCCGGATCCCAGGGAAATGCCCCCAGCCAGGTCCCGTCCACCGCCCCATGGCGCCCAGCTCCCGGCAGTGCCGGCCCGAGCGCCCGGCTCGCCCACTGAGATGCATCGGGGAACGGCACTTTGTCTCACGCTGAATTCAGACCCTCGACAAAAGAAATGCAGATTGGTTATCTTACAGCGTATACGCTGCGTCTTGCTTTCAGTACTGTGCATCGGACCAAACATATTCAGGCTAGAAAGCAAATTCACAGACAGGGCGGTTACTGCAGAAGACCAAGTTTCTGGCTTGCGCTTTTGCGTGCCCTCTGTTCCCCGCCACGACAGGGATCTCTGGAGGGCTGTCAGCATCAGAGCTCTGCTTGGAAGTATCAACGAGTTCCCAGGAAAGTTGTTTACATCGCTTGGGTGCATCTCTGATAGTAACATATCAGCCCTTTCCCGTTTATATATATCAATCTACGCTCTTTACATACACTCACACACTTTCTGAATTTTTGCCTTGCCTTTCTCAAATCTTTTTCAGCTTGATGGAGTTTTTAATTACATTACATTTTCGGCCCATTCCAACCTTCACCTCCCTACGTATCATGTTTCTTTCCTTTTGGCTTCTTGAAGGCCTCAAAGAAAGTTGCAAAACTGGAATTTGAGTAAATACTGTATGGAGAGTACTTTCCATGACGCCTTGGTTGAGTGAACTCAGTATTTCAATTTACTGAATATATCCTAAGATTTTTTAAAAAAATCTTGCTCTAATATAACTGTCCAAGAAAGGTCAGTCTAGCAGAAAATTTTACCAGCACATAAAAACTTCATTGTGTATTAATAACACCTCATTTCCATTATGAGCCTTAATATTAGGCACTTGCATGTTGATAACAGCAGAGATAAAAAACCCTAACAACGTCACTTGCAAAATAAAGTGATTATGTTTGAATTGTAATTAGTGTGTCATGTCTGTGTGTATAAACTAAACAAAAAAAGAAAAACACTCCTTATTTTCACAAAAATAACAGCACTGAGGCTTCCTGGTCAAACATTTTTAGCACTACAGTAGCAAGTAAATGATCCTCACTTGCACAAACGCATTTTGTTGTCCCAGAACAATCCAAATAATGATTAATTTTTTCCTGTTACAACTTTACTTGCCATTCTGTGTTTGACTTTTTTTCAAGGCTTCTCCAGGCTTCAACAGTACTTAAGACGTTCCTGGGAAATTGCTGTGCGTGTGGATACAGGCATGTGTAACGACAAGAAACTTCTGCAAAGTATTATAAGGGGGTTTAGGATTAATGTATTCCACGTGCAGTGCAAGCTGTACTTCCTGAATTCTCTTTTAATGGAAGAGAAGGATCTATTTGCTTCATTATCTAGTAAAAAAATGTTTTACTGCCTACTGAATAAAGGCTAAATCACAGAAAACTGAATACACCTTTGGTTCACTGGTGCTAGACACCTAGCAAAACATACAAAAGGCAAAGCCCGCATGCAGCATCTGCTCCACTACTTTGGGGTACGGCAGGGACGGGAAGAAACGAAGTCTTTCACATCCCGTTATCATCCCGATGCATTGCACTCAGTCTTTCACCATCATGACACTGGTGTGCAACCTCCATTGTTAAAACACATTGAAAATGTTACACTGGGGGAGGGGGGAAGCACCATTTAGACCCGAGATTCACACTTCTGAAAGAATCCATATATTTCCCTCGTAGTTGTGCTTTCCCCCCACCCCCCAAATATTTAGTTTTTGCTGACAGCAGCTTGCCTCAAATGCTATTTAAGCAGTAAAACATCACAAGACATATGCTATCTTGAGATAACACACACCTCTGAAGTGCTGTTAGGTGTAGTTGATGCCTTCAACTGCCTGATGAATTTGTTATCTCAAAGAAACACAAGGTTTGGGAGTGTCTTGTATTACAAACTAAACTCAAATTTCGTTTTTTTTTTTTTTTAAAAATAAATCTGTGATTTTGTATCCTTTCAGAAAAAAAAAATGAGAGATCTCACTTAAGTGAGCTAACTTTTAGCTCCCAAACACGACTTAAATTACAGCTGTGATATGACAAAAGAATCATTTTAATGGCTATTTTTCTGCTATTTCAAGTAACAGAGATAATGAAGTAATATGTGAGGTTTGAGATTACCAACCTGGAAAACAAAGTTCTCAATAGTAGGAGAGGAAATCTTCCCCCATGGGTCCAGTACGAGGAGGAGTATCTCATGCTCTAAATCCATGTTAAGTAAGCACCCATATCCAAGTTACAATAAGCATCAACTGAGACAGAGTACTTTTGTCTTTCACGTGGACACTTTCTCAATAGAGAGTCTGCACTTTAAAAAGACAAAGTGTTGGATTTTTTCCTTTAGCATCACTAAAGCGTAACCGAATCCATTAACAGAGTATCCACAAAAGACAATTCTGAGACTTGCTCCTGCCCTCTGCCCTTATCCCGTGTAAAGTTTGTATGCTACAGTACATTTCAGGATATGCAATTTACACTGGCATCGATTACAGAGAAGAAAGATTTCTCTATTCTCTAACCTCAAGCCACTAAATGCCAAGTGGTTCAACAAAGCAGTTAACAATGATTCCAACCTGACTGCTCATATGCTTAAAATCAAGCCAGCAGTTTTGAGTTTTGCTGGATCAGGGCCAAAGCATTCAGCAATTTGCCAGCTCAAACCCATGCTGTCTATAAACAAGGAAAACAAATTCACCATGAAAATAAGTTCCCCACACATTTACAAATCCATTCCAGGCATTGAAAATAATGTCTAGGTGTCAGTCACAAAATACGGCACAGTAGCAATCACACACCAAGTGCAACAAGGATCCAAAAGTCTCATTCAAGGACTAGGGCATTGAAAATTGTGATGAAAAGTTCAAAGTTTTACTCCACAGTGTCAATAAAATTCACTATATGTTTTTCATCTCCCCAAAAATCCAGGTTTTCTGCCGATAAACCTCTCAGGCAATCAAGGGAAAACTGAGAACTTAAAAAAGTTATTGATGCTCCTACTGTAAAGGGTTCCCTTGACTGCAGCTAAGTTGCTCTTGACTTTCACTAGTATGACTGGTACCACAGTCAGGCCCATTCAAGTTAAAGTAATCCAGTGCTTGAACGAGACTACTGGGTTAAAAAGTAATAAAGTGACATAGTAAAACTTGTATTTGTAAAATGCACCTGCATAAAACAAACTGTCTACCAACACTAGGCCAAACCAGGCATTACTCTTACACCCAGTGCAGCCCTGGGACTCCACCAGGTTTCTGCTCACATAGAATTTAGCCTGCCACATCCACTGAGTGCATCTATTGACAAACCTAATGCGTCAAGAAAGAAAACCTGACTCTTGGCTTAAGATGGATGAAGGGCAAACTGTGAACCATAATGTTAAGAGCAGCAAGAAGATTTAACATCAAAGACATCTACACAAGCCCCTCATTAGCAGTCATCTACAGATCAGTAGAATCCCACTAAACATAGCCACAGTGCTACCGAAATATTTGGAGATCGGATTAAAAACACTACCATTGCAATTTCCACTGCCTGAATCTTGTTTTACTAGCTGTGGGGAAGGGAATCCTTGCTTACTAATCAGAAACTGCTAGAAAATAAAAGCACTACACAATGTGATCTTACGACTATAAATGTCACAAAGCAGTATTTCACTTGTTATAGCTTGATGTAATAGAAACATCCAGTACTAAGAAATACCAGAATTGCTAAACTGGCTTCTACAAGGCAGCAAGGCCATGGTACGTGTCAAGAAGTGACGGTTTTGAGAAAGCTGAGTTACTGTGCAGCTGGATTCCCAAGTGCGCATCCCTATACACAGATGTTTATAATACTTACTGAAGAGAAGCAAAAAGCCTACTATGAAAACTAGAACCCCTGTGCAACTGACTTAAACGTAAATCGGTACTTTTGAATGCACAAACTGAAACCAAGACAGCTAATAGCTTTCCACACCCTTGGAAATATTTTTTTTTTTAAATGTTAGCATTTGGAAAGAATTGGCAGTTCAGGGAGGACTAAACACAGACACAAGCAACCCTTAGAAGCTGCTCTCGTGACAACACTTCCAAAAGCTGCGGAAGAAGTATGAAGAACTAATCTTGGTTTGGGCATCTTACATAAGCTTCAGGGCAAAGTTTATCCTACTACCACCTACCTTTAAGAAACCACACTCACTTCCTCGCTTTCTAACAGATAAAATAAAGGCTGGGTAAACTATCTCTCCCTCAGCATCTTGGTACAAATTTTCTTCCAAGCTGAGCTATGCTTTGGTCACTCATATCACAGACCTACAGCTACAATAAACTGTTTAAACAATACTTTGGTCTAATTGTGTCTCTGGTTATTGTATATGGTAACCTGCAGAAAAGGAACACTAACAATTAAAGCTAAATACAGTAGAAGTCTCTCTGACATGCGGTATCAAAATACCCCGCACAAAATTCTTCAGTACTTAAACAAGATCCCCACTGAAATGTTTGCAAACAATAAAAGCAGTGCAAAAGTTGGATTAATAACTTCAAAATGCTGCAACCAAAATTCTCTATGAGCAACAACAAAGGCAATCTTTGTCGTGAGAAGCCATTCATCTACTGAAGTATCTCAAGCTCAGCCAGAAAGCCTTAGTTCTGACTTGAGCTGACTACGTGTTATCTGTTCCTCATCACCCTGCTCCGTTGCAAGAGGAACTTGAATTCCTGTTTAACACTCTCGCTGGCCACCCACACTGCATGAGACTAAGTCAACCAGGACCCAGTAACGCAGAGCATGGTAATCAAGATCACAGTGGAAATTACTCAAGATGCCTACAGGGCAATCGTTAAACGTTCCTTAGTTGGTATGATGTCAGAGTAATGTATGGCATTAAAGGGTACAGATTGCGTTATCTCAAAGCATTGCTGCCCTGTTCCAGTCAAACACTTTCTGCACGAGCTTCTTGAACCACAGCTCCCACCATCAGCCTAAAGAAGGGCCAAGCATTTTCCCATGTGTGAGGTACACGTGCCAAGTGAGGTTTTAACCACACCTCCAGATCTCCTATGGCTCTTCTCTCTTCCTCTTCCCTCGATACACTCTTCAGTGATTCTGGCTGCCAGAATTTTTCTTGATACCCACTTCCTGCGGATGATCAGCCTACATTCTGTTTTGTTCTATTCCCTCAGTTCTTCTTCCCATTCATACCAACCACAGTTAAAGATAGATGAAAGCAAAAAGGTATTGCTGATGGCAGCACCACAGGAATACAGTCCCACATAGGATACCCTCTGCAGTCCTGAGGAGCGTATAAGAGACCAAAGGGGAGGGAAGCGGTAACAAAGTGCTGCTGTGGAGAAGCACACAGGCCTGTACTGGTCAAAAATGATGCTCCAGCCTGCAGTGCTTTGCAGAGAAACTTCAGATCATGAGAAAATACCACACCACATGTGGCTTTGCTATGTGCATCAGGATTGGACTATGTGCATTACAGCAAGGTAAAAATAAAAGAGAAATTTCTGACTGGTGTTATTAGGCACGTTCAAACAAGGTAACTGATCCAGTCCCGATCCACCGAATTTGCTTTGAGGAAAAAACTTTGTGAAGTCCCAGACAATGTCTAATGGATCTTACTTCTGCAAGCACAAGGTCCTTGCCCCAGCTCAACTTCCCCTATGATGTGAATCATGAACTTGCTGTATTTGAGAGTCCTGGCATTAATCCCACTGGCATAAACAACCAAAGCAGTTGGGGTTGAAAAGTTGAGGGGGTTTTATATTCCAACAACCACTCCTCGGCAATGCCAAAATTAAGTGCTGAAGTATGTAATCACAACGTAACATTTTTATATTCATGGTAGGGATCTAACAGAAGCCACCAAGACACTGTTCTTCCTTGAAACTACCTCACTTCTTAGAAGGCTGGTGCAGCAGTTACCAGTTGTCCAGCACTGAGATGTTCTCCAATTTGTCCTATGTTTATTCTGGGAAATAAACAACCTAAATAACTTGAACATACTTAGGAGTGTACATACAGAATAAGATCCTCATTTGGTGTAAAATGTCCCAGCAGCACTGCCTTCAGTGGCATTATACTGTGGGATTTGCAGTAAGTGAGAGTCTGGCATAAGAAGTATCTGAAGTGTAATTATTTGATTAAGATAAATAGTAAAAATGTTTGATTTTTAAATAGTGGAGAGGACTTCCCTTGCACATTGAGGAACATTTTTCATGTAAGCAGAACAATGATGTCCTGATACTGGATACTAGCAGCTGTGCTTCATGCACTCACTTTGGGAACAGGAAACATTTACTAGGACTATCTTTCTCTCATCTTTGGAGTTACTACACATTTTTATTTTTCTGTTTTTACTTGCTTATCCCTTTTATTCTTACTGCTCCTCTCCTTCCCCAGATTACAGCCTCGCTATTATACTGGAAAATTAAAGCAACTCTGGACATTTTTACTTGTGATTTATTTTAAATCAAAAGCCTTATGAAATTAGGCACGTGTTGTTAAAGTTCCAGCTCTTGGATTTGTTATAACTTATATCTGAGCAAAACAAAGTCCAAATTTATGCTTCATAAATCTCTCCTACTCTTCTTCTTTCACAAAACTTACTAATGTTGTTACGTTTCTATTCAAGCATTTCAATTTACATACAAGCTTTTCTTATAATATGCCTGGGATAAATGGTATGTGTTACAACCCCCAGTTCATATAACCTGTAAGCAATTCACAGGCAGCTGTCTCATGTCCTTCAATTCACTAATAAAGACACTAAATCAGTGTCTGGCCATGCATTTCTAAGAAAACAGTGCCAAAACCAGGCACTGCTCTTCTCTCCCCCTCCCAAGTTTAAGACAAAACAAGAGTTCAGACTCTTCAGCATGTCGATAACAGCAAGCCTGGGAGTCCACTGGCAGGTATGGACAAGGCGTGCTCCTGCTGCTGTTTCCCATTTGCATGACCACTCCAGACATACTGATTCTCATGTGGAAATCCTCCGAGCGTTGGGCGTCACGAGCCCCCATGGCTTCAGTGCAGACTCCCAGCACCCTGGCACTGCCTTGGAGGGTTTGAGCCCCAGCGCCACCCCACGCCTCTTTTCAGCCTCCCTCCTCTTCGAAACCTCATCGCACAGCACAGTTTCCTTCACCAAGATCTCCTCACCCAGCTCTGACCCTCCTGCACCTCTCTGCCTTCCTCCATTCCCCTTTCTCTCCTCCCTGCACCCTACTCCCATCTCATCTCATCCCTTTATGGAGCTCATCATCTCCTGAGCAAGTCCCGCCATACCACCACTAATTCCCGACACAAGCCAAATGCAGCCCTGCCACCACTGTTTTGTATCCATTGTTTGGGTCTGGTTTTCTTTATATTCTGTGCAGCCTAGCAACTTGTATCCACCTCATCTACTCCGACTCCGAGCTCCTCAGGCCTAACTCTGTGTCTGCGCAGGGCCCAGCGCAACAGCTCTCACTCGCCACCAGCCCCTGCCTGCACTGGCTGGCGTAACAAAACCCGTGTGAGTTCAGTGAGAGTCCATCAGTCCCTCCTTCAAGCATTTCAAAAATCTAGGGAGGAAAAAAAGAAAAAGGAAAGGGAGACAAGAGGCAGGAGATAAAGGAAACAAAATGGACGAGGTGGTTCTCACTGGAAGCAGCATTCCGAGATGCGACACCTTCTCCTTTCCCTGCTGTCCTTCCCTGACAGAGTCAGGCTAGAAGCAGCATTCCTCTCTTGTATTCCTACATAACGCTCCTTTTTCTCTTCTTTTCCCCTCCCCCTCCCTAGATTACTTTTAACACTTACTGCCTGCCCCGTCTGGCGCTTCCATGCAAAAGAAACTAGGTCTATGGCACTCCCTTACTGACCGGAGTATCACAGGCCTGTGCTCTTACTACCTGTTTGCCGAGTGCCAAATGGTATTTGAACTGTTCTCACTTCTTTCCTTCATCTTCCCGCCCACCGGCAGCGGCCACAGCCTCAAAAATTACACTTCCTTCTTCATTTTAGGACTGAAATAGTTGATAGTGCCTAATGTAACTGTAACACCCTCACTGCTAAATACACCATGACAATGAGGGGGCCCACGCTGAGCCTTAAAAATACCAACCACCGAATGCATGCAGGCTGAATTACTTCTGTGGCATACCTAAAACTACGTTTTAGTTGTGGAAAGAAGCCAAAAGATCCGAGAAATAAGAGTATTTTTCCTTCCACTTTTACCAACACATGCATAATCCCCCTCTATTCTCTCAGTTATAGCTCTGTTTTTTTAGTTAAAAATGAAAATCACACCCAAAAAAAAGCCTCAAGTTGGCGGAAGTGCTGAGCAACAACTCCCAGCTTTGGGTGCAGCTCTGGAAATTCAGGTACAGTTTGCTAGTAGCTTGAATACCAAATGAAAACGAAGCCTCATCTGGGGCAGGAAGACCTTGAAAATGTTCGAAGTCTGCTCTTAACAGAGCGAATGTGCTCTGGGGCCACCTCTTCCCACGTGGCTGTCACACAAAGCACACATACCTCATGCATATATCTTTGTGTGACAGGTATCACATGGTACACCGTATGTAACTCTAGAAAACTAATTTTTACCCTCTTTCCAACAAGATGGAAAGTATTCTGCAACTAGCTAGCAGATAATAAACTGGGCAGCTGATAAACTGGGTTTGCAAACACTACCCCTGCGCTTGAGAGATCATTATGTTACTCTACATGGAGAGCAGAGAACTTACCACTGTGTTAAGAGCAAAGAAGCGCCTACCCCCGAGCCTCTCAACCCCATTTCGCATGCAAGCTGCGATTCTTGCCCTCCTCCCAGAAAGCCCTACCAGTCCTGTCCAGCCTCAGTTGCCCTCAGCCCCAACATCTGCTAGCCCTAAGTGACCACAGAAGCTGCACTGCCAGCTTCCCTGATGCAAGACACTGTGTGTCCACAGGACTGCTCTGATTATTAAGAATTAAACGCACAAAGAAGTACTTTCAGTTAAGCCAAGGCCACAACATTCAATACTTGGCAGTCTCAAGGCCTCTTCTGACTCATGACAACACAGTAATGTGTCAAAGGGGGAAAAAAAGTAGAGAGATGAAAGTAAAAAAAGCTACAGATATTATACCACCTTACGAGTAGCACAAGATTTGCCTAACCACAGCCTGAGTAAAAATAATACCATAGAAGGCACGTCAGGAACAGGAACCGAGCGCGCTGGCTGCTCACCTCCACTGGGGAGGGATGCTGTCTGTGGGGCTGGAGCGCGGCTCTCCACAGAGAAGCCTCACTTGCAAGGATAACTACAAAAAGCCGCAGCAGAGGATTGCAAACCACACCACTTCTAGGACAAAACGTTCTTCAAGGTCACACCAGAACACCTGATTTTAGCAGGAGCGTACACAAGGGCGGAACTTGGCCTACATTCTTCTGTTCGCAGAGGAGGGAAAGAAAGCCTCTCAAGTTCAAGCAGCAAGTAATCCTACAGCCTGCTGGACAGAAGGACCCTGGTCCCTTATAAAACAATATAAGGACAGTGTCAGTAAATCTGCATACCAAAAAGAGAAAATTGAGAAACTTAAGTCTTGAACGTTGACCTATGAAAACTCCTTAAATAAAACACCCACAAACAAAAACCTCCAAACCAACTTACTTCTGAATCCAAAAAGTCTTCATCACTTGTAAAAAATGTTCACTTCATTGACACAATGATTTTAGTTAAACAAACTCTATTAAGAAACAAGGGTAAAATTTCTCTTGGTCAGAAGATTAAAACATTTCATATTAGCCAATTAACTAATTTATTAGCTCTTCAGCTGTGACGTTAGTGAATACAAAATGCAGCAGCCACCCTCCCAGTCCATCAACACAAGCACATCCCTTTTCCAAGATGCACCTTTAGGTGCATCAGTTTGTTGCTTCTTTACAGTTAAAGAAGATTAAGGACCAGCTTGGCCCCCAAAGAAACCAATTTCCCAGCTGCTGGCTAATGACATGGGTTAAGCCAGTCACCTTAATTGCTGTGAGAGAAACTGCTATGTAACTCTCACCTTTCACTCCTGCAACAGGGGCTCAGAGATTGAGTTGAAGCAAATAGTGGGACAGGCAAAGAGATGAGATGGTTCCTCTTGGTAAAAATAAAGTGCTTAACATGGTGAGCGCGTAAGAACAGCTTTTGTGTTTAAACATCACGTGAAAAAGCGTTTTGGTGTTTTCAGCCTGTCTCTGGAGAGGTGGCTTTCCATCACAGCAGTTTCTGTAAGAGCACTATACATTACACCAGTGAAACACGGCAGCCCCATTTAACACCAGACAAAGCTGCAGTGTTATCACTGTATCTTGTCTCAACTGCACCGAGGTGTTTCAGGCAGCAGCTGCTGGATTTTCACGCACCATAAGCATGTATGCTTCCATAAAGAACTTTGTTAAAGTGTCCAAAATCCAACAGCAGATGGCAAAGCCAAATTTTCAGTCTTTTAAATGGGCAAGTAATCATAGTGAAAATACTGAAGTCAGCTTGTTGCTAGGACTTACTGGAGTTGTGGTTTATGGAAAGGACAAGAAAGCATAAAAAAAAAAAAA
>Ga0181612_137174_pt1 | contig 24040 bp, 13 predicted proteins | sample HoacroProtozoa21_FD_119630 | JGI IMG/M metagenome (GOLD analysis project Ga0181612, IMG submission 119630) | Hoatzin crop microbial communities from Cojedes, Venezuel. Combined Assembly of Gp0051906, Gp0051904, Gp0051908
ATGTACCCCAGAATGCCATTGGCCTTTTTGGCAGCCAGGGCACACTGCTGGCTCATGGTTAACCTGTCATCCACCAGGACGCCCAGGTCCCTCTCTGCAGAGCTGCTCTCCAGCAGGTCCACCCCAAGCCTGTACTGATGCATGGGGTTGTTCCTCCCCAGGTGCAGGACCCTGCATTTGCCTTTGTTGAACCTCATCGGCTTACTCAGGTCTAACACGACAGGTCAAGGAAAGCAACAACTTAGCAAGACACTCATCTGAGACAAGAGCATGAGGTGGGTTCTTGGTCTGTTTAAATCATCTGGAATTGTACTGTGGACTGTAAGCGAAGCCTCCATGCCCTATGCCCCAAAACACCCAAGGGAGGAAAAGCCCCAGCAGACCACTCTGGCTTTTCTCCAGTCCTTGTGAAAACAAACAAAAAAGCCAGCTTAAGAAAAATTGGTCAAGCTTTACAACGGTGTATCTGAGAATGTAACATTAACAGAGGAACCATGGCCTGTCTTAAAAAGGTGCACTAACTGTGCCCTGGCTTTGAAGAATTTCCTTGGGGCAGCTTAAGAAGCATTTTTAGGCTGAGATGGTGGATTTTTTACTGCAGTTACTAATGCATGCTTCCTTCTGCTGTTTCTGTTATGGGTCTAGTAACCCAAGTAAAGAAACAGTAACAGGGAGAGTACTGTAGAACAACTGCACTAGCAAGCTTATTCAGAGCTTATCCATCAATATCCAGATGATATAGCTCAGTAAAATGCTCAGGAAGATGACTGGACTGTGTAAGAGAAGACACCAATCACTATTTTAACCAGCCCTGAGCAGTTCAAAGGGTCATAAGTGATTCATTCTTGCCCATATCCTCCCTTAATAGCATTTTCAAGGGCTCATTTCAGAATCATCTAAACTGCAATTCCAAGCTACACGCACAACGATTTGCAGTGACAACTGAACTTTTGTGAAAGAGTCTAGCCTGGATGTTTGCCTCTAAATATCAGATGTCAAAACAGCTAGGATGACCTGGAAAGCTGGTGAGTAAATGCCTGTATTGGAAGGTTTCAGACAATTAGATTTAGGAGCACACCTACAAAAGCTGGCTTTAGTCTGGGAATATACTTGCCATGGTCCCTTCTTTCTGCATCAACAATCATCTCCTGCAGATGACAGCTCAGAAAAGCCTGCCAGTCCCTGGTCTGAACTGCCCCATAGCAGCAATTCTCCCTCCTACTCAACTGACTGCAGAGATAATAAGAATGGGTCTGGTGCATCCTCCCTGGCTTTCGGCCATCCACTGGAGCCCCCATCCAAAGCATCCCAAGGTGGGACAGCAAACCCAGGACACCGGTTTTGCCCCTGGGATGCAGGCTTCATCAGACAACAGCACAGCTTCGACAGTGAGCTGCTGCCAAGAAGGGTAACGTCTGCTCCTCACTGGGAGGGAAGGCAGCTCTGAGCTCTTGCACCTTCATTGAGGGGCACAGTGAACCAATTCAGGGAGTTTATCCATCCCAAAATAAATAGATGGTTTTGTAGGACCTGTTTTTATGTGCACAGGTGCCAGCTGAGAAAAAAGAGACAAGAGCAAATGGCAACATAAGGCAGGTCAATGGAGGGGCAGCTGGCCCTCACATCAGCTGAGTGTGATATGAACCTACACCCCAAGCACTGCTGCTATTTGGCATCTCTCCACAACAGATGGGGTGGGCTTATAATAGACAGTTTTATTTCTTTGCCTATGAGTAACAACTCTGCCACTCATCCATCAGTACAATACACCACTGTCTCCTCCTTTAGATTCAGAGAAGACAGATCCCACAGGCACCTCAGCTTACAGACATATAGAAGTGTTTAGGGTTTTCAGTAATTAGTTTTAAATAAACTGCAAATTCGAAAGACAAACATCTCACACTTTTCTGAATGTAGCTAACAGTCTTTCCTAGTTATTTAAGAGTGTCAGTCATATTCCTTAGTTTAAGGAGAAAAGGAATCAGCCATTTTTGTTACATCTGTGGTGAAAAGAACCTAGCAACTTGGACGTGCAAGTGGAGAGAAGGTAAGAGATCCTAATTTCAAAGAGCTCAGCAGCCACATTTTGCAAGCCAGGATCTTCTCCAGCACTTCAGATGGCATATGAAAGACTCCAGATAACCTGAAATCAGGACCAACATTTGAAAAATCTTGACCAGTCCACATCTGTGAATTCTTTTTGGCTTGTGCCCAGAAATCAGTCTGCACATTCCCTGGAGGATACACATATTTGAAGTCCGGATTTCCAGACAGTATTCCTGATGTAGCTGTAATCAACCTGAAACCAAGAAGAGGCGACACCGAAGGCTAAGGTCTGAGAAGAACAATCATGACTCTGCATTTAGACATGATGAAAAGGAGACATGGAAATGGGGAAGTAAAACTTGGAGACCAACAGTTCAATACAAAATGTCCTCATCTGAAAATAAATAGATGTAATTGTCTGAGACATCTAAGGGTAGATGAAAGTTTTATTTCACTTAACAGAATACAGTCTCCAAAAATGCCTCTGAATTAAAAACTATAAGAATTAACACAGTACAAGAACGTGACAGAATGTCTAACTTTGAGAAACAAAAACCGAACCATGTAAGTGCTAGCATAGAAGTATCCAGAGAAGCATCTTTCTCTGAAGTATCCATTGCAGTGTTTTAGAAATTACATAAACTCAATTTTTACCACCTTTCTAGGGCAGCAGTCCAGCAAAATATTCAAGTGCATGTTTAAATATTCCAGTTCACAAGTATCTAAGCACACAAAGTGTCAGCAGGGTATAGGCTAATGCAGCCTATATAGATTAAACTGTACCTCAGAGGTTTTCAGAGCAGGACTGCTTGCTTGAATCAGGATGTAAAACTGTCATCAACAACAGGCCTTTACATTGAGAAGACTAAGTTACCCAAGTTCTGGGACATCATTATTATTAGGCACCTCTTCCAGCCTTGAAACTTTCTCACCTTCCATAGGTGTTTCTGCAGCACCCCAAGTGCTGGATATTTCCAATCGTTCCCTCTAGTCTGGAAACATGGGCTTCAACTGGATCTCAAATGTAGTTTGGGGCTCTTGTATTAAGCGTATTCTGTGTTACAAGGTATAACACTGCATTGAACAGGAAACTCTGTGACTTGAAATTAGATTTTATTTTCTTTCAGTTCATATGCCCAAGTCAGAATGCCTACATTTCTTCTGGTGCCTCCTGACAAATTTTAAAAACACAAGTTTATAACCAAAAAGAACTCTAGTAAACTCTGCTGCACTAATAAACATCAAAGCTAATAACATCTCAGCTAATACCATACTCCTCTTGGTGTTGGCCTGATTACAATAACAGAATGATCTCTAAAAGCAAAGGGGACTTCAGAAAATTTATCAGGAATTGCCTTTTCATGTAACTTTCCCCAGGTGATAAAAGAGAATCATGAAAGGATCTGGCCTAAAACTTTCAAAAATCAGTGAGAGTCTTCCTGTTTACCTTACTCAATCTTAGATTAAAGGATGTAAGAGTATACAGCCTAATCATGCAATACTGGAAAAAAAACAAACACAAAACAACACAAAAAAAGGGAGTTTTGTCGGTGGCTTCAGCAGATGTGAGACCTAGCTACAAGTGAACACAAACAGGGTGGAGAGGCAGACCAGGGACTAACAATGATCCTACAGTCTTAATTCCAGAAAGTGATGTCCATCTCAAACTCCACATCTGCTCACCTGAAATAAACCAGCCTGGTTTTCAAATGTCTGGGCAGCCACAGATTTTACCAACTCCAGCAGCTGTTGCAAGCGTCAGCACTTCTGAAAGCCAACAGATTTTATACAAGTGCCTAAAGGACATCTCAGATCCAAGGCATGCAACTCTGAACACCCTAAATTTCTTCTTCTTATTATTATTATAATTGGGGTTATATAATAATACATACATTCATAAAATAATAATGTGTTAGTATTGTATTATTTACTTTGTTGTGAAAAACTGCCATTTCATTTCCAGTTTAAAGGGATTCAGTATATTTCCTCAAGTCTATGTTCTTGGGGACAGATGAACACGAATCACATCACCTTTTATTTAAGAAAAATATAGGTTTCTAGCTCTCATGATAACAAAAACATGAAAACTGAAGATATTTATAAAGGAGCCCCACAATAAAGTAAGAGAGCTACTTGTTAAAACAGCTCAGGTGCTGAGGAAGCCTAGAGCATGCTATTTCACTTGAGTTGGCAACTCAGTATTTACCGTTCTGCTGGGACCTGCAAAAAATCACAACTGAAATGTCACACTTTTAAATCAGAATAGAGGCAACAAAATTGCCTGTGCGCTGAAACGTCATTTACCTGCCTGCTAATTGCCTGAACTGGGTACCATTTTGAAGGCTCCATGTTACAACAGAAGAGATGGAAAGAAATTTAGTTCCATACAAAACTCATTGGCTTCAGCTGCTTCTAGAAAATGAGTGCTAGGTTAGCATTTCCACTTCTGCATCCCCCCAGGGGATGAAAACAAGCCAATAAGATTCTAATGGCACAGAGAAATCAGTGTGAAAAGCCATAAGATGTCCTCACAGTGCCAACGTGAGCTGTGAGCCTGCCTGCATAAAGTCCAATCTCATCCCAATCAAAAGATAGATGGTCTTACCAGGTGGAACTGGGTAAGCACTGGAGAGAAATGTCATACCTAGATGACCTGAGTTGAACGTGGAAACAGCAGCACTTAATTTTTCTTTAAATGTGACCACCTAGATTTAGAGCAATAGAGTGACTTTTATGAACATTTTAAGTACTACATATCTGTATATTAAAGTATTGTTTGTCTCACCAGAAATAAACTATAGGGTGTAATTCTCATTTACAGCAGCAACTGCTTTCCACTGATCTGTCAGTGTAAAGAGACCTAGATGTAATTTTCCAAATTTGAAGATCCCTTTGCCTTGCCAGAGCAACAAAAAACATCCCGAGTGCAAGATGTTAGTTTGGGTTTTTCTCTCCTTTTAAAGAGAATTGAAATGACATTAAAATAAAATGTTACAAATAGGGGAAAGAAACATAGCTAGTCTCTTGATATTCTTTCAAGCAGCAATTAATCTAAAGCCTCTTTCAAGTAACTAACAAAACCCATACCCATTAAAACCTACATAGATCTAATTGCAAGAGAAACACAAACAAAAACTGGGGAGGTTCTCACAGTGGAGCCTTTTCAGGATCTATCTGAAATTTCAGTGATCACAGGAGGACTTCTGGTACAAATAGAAAAAAGGAACAGTAACAAATCAGGACTAGATGGCCTTCATTTTAGAATTTTAAGAACACTCACAGTTGAGATAGCTGGATTACTGGAAAATGAAAAGCATGAAGCCTTTAGAAAAGATTTTGGAAGGACAGGGGGAACTACAGGCCTATATGACTACTGTTTGTACCTAGCAACTTTGTGAAGCTTAAGAATAAAGGACAGACACCCACATAAATACAAGCTCGTTGCGGAGTCAACACAGCTGCTGTAAGGGGGAGCCCTGCCCTTCCAGCCTCTTGAAGTTCATGCAGCATGTCAGCAACCGTGTGGATAAGTGATTTCTCTCACATAATCTGGATTTCAAGAAGAGTTGTGACAAAGACCTTCCTCTCAAGCTGTTGAAAGCTAAAAGCTGCAGGATATAGTTGTTTCAAAGTTAGGAAACATAGGATAGGAGTAAATGTTCAGTTCCCAGTGAAAGGAGGTCATCAGTGACGTTTCATCAGGAGCCCACACTGGAGTAGGGAGGACAACATTACAGGTCTTCAGCTAATCCATACACTGAATACTAACTGAAGTTCTGGTCCTCTCGCCTCAGGCAAGATAAATTAGAGCTGGAATATGCTCATACAAAGACAGCAAGAATGAACAAAGGTACTGCTCTGTATAAGGAATGACCTAGATAGGCTGGGAGTTATTAGTCTGGGAAACACCTGACTTAGGGGTACAAAACATAGGTCTCTAAAAGGATGACTGGCATCAGCATGGATAACAACTGACTGCTTGCTGTATTGTCCAAGGCAGGACCTTGAGTCTAAGTGAAGCTACCAACATCCCTGTTCTTACACAATTAGAATCGCCCTGTGACAGTACACTGTGGGTGCAAGAAGTTTACATAGGCTCAGGTGTAGACAATCAGGAAACTGAGTTTTGTTGTTAAACAGAACACTGGATCTGGAAACTGCTCCCTGGGTTCCCCTACTCAATCAGGTCTTTAAATTTGATCATTTGGCAGCTGGGCAGGTGAAGCTGTTCAGGGCTACTGCAACATATAGACCATGCTAATCATGTCTTCTGTAGCAAAGTAAAAGGAGCCCTACACTGACGCTTCTACGTAACACTGCGTTCATTTTAACCTTCAGTTTAGATCTCTTCCTCACATCTACGAAGACAGAGTCAGAATGCATGCAGACATCCAAGCTGAAATCTTTCCACATGTTGCATGAGGGAACCAGCTGATGTTCATTCTGCAGTCGCTAACCCATAGGATGAGCAAACAGCACAACAGGAACAGCAGCTGTTGCAGAATTATTGCTCATCTCCTGGTTTATCCCATTTGCACTACAAGGCAATCACAGCTTTGTCCAGTGTAATTTGAAAGCTACAGTAGGCACTTGCCATGAATGCTGGTCACATTTCCGCAGCTTCACTGTAGACCCCTTGCTGGTCTGGAAGCAGAAAGCTCATTAAACATGACCTGTAGGTCTAACAGGTAACATACAGAACAACAGGAAAAGTCTGCATTAGCTCAGTCCAGAAGGTGGCTGCACTTAATTGCTTCTTTCAAAGATCTGTTCCTTTGAGAAGAATGGTAGAGAATTGCTGATCATTATTACCAATTTGCTGGGATACATAAAACATCAATCTCCTCACACAGAAAGCATTTGCTGAAATTATCACCATTTACGCTGTCTGATGAGCTTTTGCTCCTCTTTGCAATTTGGAACAAGGCCACCCCATTAATAGATTCCTAGACAGGTTTAAGCGGGCAGGTATTAGTGCCTCCCTGTTCATAACAACAGTATTGTGGCATAAGTACCAGCAAGCCCGCTGGAAGGCAATCACAGGAGTGTCTATAAGCTTCCTGTGCACCAGGGCTCGTGCAAAATTAAAATTCCAGACACAGAAATTAAGATCAGGACAGTTTGTTAGCCTAATGAATGGCTGAGGTCTTACAGAATAGTTTTAATAAACTGAGGTTAAAAATGTCCACAAAGTAGGTATTTGACCCTAAAACAGAGAAAAGATGGTTCCCTGGTCCCTGCTGAATTAGGCTGGGGATGGAGCTAATGGCCTAAATATGACACACTTAGGTCCAGATTTATGCAATCTTATTCCAGGTACCCCTTGCAAAGAATTACCCTTGAGAGATGCATGGAGACCAATAACAGCCCTGTACCCTTCACAGTTCACTAAAGAGCTTGAAGCTTAGGGGGAGGACTCTGGGCCTCTATTCCTTTACTTGTCCTACCCCAAATTCCGCCCCCCCCCGATACAGCAGCTGCTGATACAGACAAACAAGCCACACACCCAGCTCCTTTTCACACCTGTCTCCTCAGCAGCAATCATTTCAGCACAGAAGCAGCAGCACAGAGCAACTGTGCGCAAGCACAAGGGTGAGATTCTTCACATAGGGCAGTTCAGGAGTCATTTCTGCCATTTACCACCACACTGAAATGTCTCAGAGTCCTAAAAAGTATCCTTAGCTCCTTCGTATGTCCCACTCGTTGACATTCAAGCTGTATGAGCAGGAACATCATGATACAAAAATAAGAAAGGAAGACACAGGAGGTAATGGTCCTGGTGGGTATTCTCCCATATCCTGACTAAGCATCCTTCAGCACCCCAAAATCATTACTCTGCATTGTTCCTGTGGCAGCAGCGAATTTTATAGCAGTTTAATTCCACCCAAGACTTGCAGGCAATATTGAAATCATTCAGGTAGCTAGTACCATCTTCCTCCCACAGATCCGCAGCATGTGAGGCAAGATTCAAAGTCCATTTAATTATTTTCTGGCTAAACTCATGCATTCAAGAAGCTCCATAAAGAGCTGTCACAAGACCCGGACCAGGTCCAAATGTAGACATGTCCGGAGCCAGAGGCGTGTTTTGGAAGGAGAGGAAGGTGGGTGCAGCACGCAGTTGGCAGCTGTGGCACAGGGCACTGCACACCTGGCACAGCCCTTACGCAACCCAGCAGGCTGTCAGGCTCAAACCCCTTTAATGAAAAAAGTGAAGGAGGCTTGAGTATTAAATAAAGCAACCGATCATTATGCAATACTTTTGCTTGACTTTTGCTTACTCAAATATTAGCTACTTAAAAATCTAAGAAGAAAGAAATCCAGTAACCAGACACACCTACAAGTAGACTTCTGGAGTTACACATTTACTATTGCTGTATTCCCAAAGAACACAGACAAAGTTAAGCAACTGCAGTCTTGCAGGCTACCTTTTAAAATGTGCTTCTAGTAAACTGTGGAGAGCTGTGAATTCCCTTACAGTTCAGATGTTAAACCTGAAGACACAAAGGACTTCAAGTAACAAGTAGTTAACTACCAGCCAATTTTAAAATAACTAATACACATACAAGACAGCTTTTGTCTTGCAATTAGTTACATGCCACGTTAAGTTTCTCACCAAACTGTTCATTTTCAGCCGTTTCCCTTTTGCTTCTCAACTCCATCCAAACAAGGCAGAAATAGCTCTCTGATTCTTAAAATGCCCCAGCTCCCATCTCCAACCATTCTGCAACTCAAAGCAGATAAAGAGCTACATATTACAGTCCTACTGGCTACAGTCCCTACAAAGGCATACACTAAGCCAGTCTGCATTAGGGAAATTATCTCTGCTCCACCTTTTTCTGCCATCTTCTGCTCAGGAAACATCTTTCTCTGCTAGGGTGGAATAAAATTCACTGCACCAGCATTTCAATAGGAACATGAAGCAGAGAGGAAATGCATGAGGAGACCAGTACATAAGTTAAGCAAGGAAACAGGCCTGCATGGGATGAGGTGACCCAGAGCCTTGACAAGTAAAAGTAGGTCTAGTCCCACATCAAGCCTGGCTGCAAGGCAACTGCTTCCAACTTCTGCCTGGGACTGCTGGCCCCTAGGGCCATCACCATGGCAAGTAATGAAGGCATAAAAGAACAAAAACCCAAGTGGCAAGCACGGCTGAGTCCAGGGATGCCGTGCAGTCTTATGCGCAACCAACAAGCCTCTGTTATTAGCTATTCTGAATAGCTACTCTAAAAAAAACATCTTCTGTAGACCTTCTGTTCTGTTTAAAGGCAGAGACCTAAATTTGGATCTGTCTGCTAAGCCTGGCACATCTCTGAAATTAAGCTCACCAGCAGCAGCAACAGCAACAACAACAGAAAGCCAAGTGTGGGAGCCAGCAGGAAAACAGAAATGCAAGCTGCACAGTTCCAAGGTGGAAGAGATGCTTGCCTCCTTGCTGGCAGAAGACATACACTGTTGTTCCAAGAAAAGGAAAAAAAAATAAATCCCAAAACAAGACAACAAACAAAACAGACCTGACCCTGCAAGCTTTAGGCACCCTCCTATTGAGGCTGATTATGCAAAGGCTGATTTTTTTCAAGGACACCGCCAGACTTATGAGGACAAACCCCACTGGTACAGGCAAGCTTGCTGAGAAGGCATTTAAGATGAGGAAGATAACATTTAAAGCCTCCATTTCCACAGGAGGGGAAACTCCCAGACTTTGTGCCTGCTAGGACGCATCAGCTTTCACTTTGTGCTGCTCTGAAAAAGTCTCAGTCTTGCTGCTAGTGCCTTACACGCCAAATGCGGTCAGCAGGTTTGGGCCCCCTCAGCTTCTTCACAACCCCCTTGAAGTGGGAGGGCACCAAAGAAGAAAACATTAGTCTCCTTCAATCTGCTGGCAATACTCCTCATAGTGCAGCCCAGCGTGTAGTTTGCCTTGTTCAGTGTCGGCTCATCCTTAAGACTGGGACCGCAAAGACCCTATGGTCCTTCTTGGTAGGGCTGCACAGTAACCAGCCAGTTCCCAGCCCAGCTAATGCTACCGTCCAGTTCAGCGTATGACAAATACTCAGATTTATCCAAACACTATATCCATTTAATCCCAGTGATGCTGCCTTTTGTAACACAACTGTAGCAGACTTACGCAAAGCAGAAGCAGCATGAGCCGTGACAACTGCTTTGCAGAAGTGGTCAGAAGATGCGGAAGCTTGCAGGACCTGGACCAAGGCAAGGACTTACTAGATGCTCAGGCCAGGTTTTAATTGGACTTAGTAGAGGCTCAAGCCAGGTTTTAATTCAAAGAAGAATACACTTGACTAACATTTGTCATGCAAACTTCTTACCTGGGATTTCCTAATTTCTATTTAAAGAAACCTCTTGTGCCCACTGATTGGTGAAGTTGGCTGTAGTCCTGCAAATAGCATCAAAAACCATTCTGCCCTGAAAAAGCACTGCAAATATTTCACAGTGGCAACAAAAACACTTTCATAATTGCTGTTTTGTTGGGGAAAACAAGATTTTCTAGCCATTATAATTCTCTTTTTTGCAGGCACAAACCTTTACCATTTCAGAACAAAACAGCTGGTGGGCATTGACTGTTGCTTATTATATTGCATGTGAATGCTTTCCTGTTACGCTGTTCTGTCTCTTCTTGATCTTGATATCATAAGGTAAATCCATACATTCCTAGTACAGTGAATACTCATCTTTAATAAACTAGGTCTACGTAATATCTAGCACAATGGAGCTTTGATCCCAGATCAGAAGCTCTAGGTAATACCATAGAAGTAAATAATAATATTCAGCCAGGATAATAACAGAAGCCTAGATAAGCAAGTCCTGGCAAATAGCTGCAGTGGGCAATTGCTTGGCAGAAAAACAAGCACACAAAAATGAAAAATAAGCCCAAAAGGATTAGACTGAAATTGCAAACTTCCTCTTGAATATTCTATTAGAGCTGACAAAAGACTCAAAACTCTCTGAACAGAGTCCCTGTGTAAATCATATTTCCTAATATTGCCTTCTAATAGCTGATTAAGCCCTCCAGCCCAACAAACCATGGCAGACCACTATCTGATCTCAGCTCACACAGATATTCAGACTGTTCTCTTGGGTACGTAGGCTGCCTCGATGGATAAACCAGAGCATAAACCACAGAAAATGATCAAGCGCCACATTCCCTGTTATTTGGCTTTTCGGTTATATTTGTACAAAATCACACAGGACAGCAAAATATTTTCATAGGTAGGAAGCATTTAACTATCACAGAACAAGTGAAGTCGAAGGCCAGAAAACTGGCACCCAGATGCAGAGCAGCATTACAAAATCAGTGGGCCAGACTTCCCCCACACAGCAGCAAGCACAACGTTGATTTTTGACAGTGTTTCTGAATTACAGCGCTTTCTCCCTCATTTATGCATGAATCCAGTCATTTCTACATGATCTCCAAGTAATACAGGCAAGTTATTAAATGCATTAATAACTTCCAGATATTCGCTTAGGACTAGGTGGTGCCCAAGCCTCTCTGACTTTAGCAGAGCTTTTGCTTTCAAGTCAGCGAGAAGACCCGAGTGGTTTAGTAAGGCTTTGGAGCTATGGATTCCTCTCTGACCATCATAAACAAGGCAGCAGATGGGACCATCTGCCACTCCAGCCATTATTCCTAGCTGAATCATTCTGTAGACTTAATTTTGTCCCACAAGCACAATGATCTGACCTTGTCTCCTTTGACTGTAGTAGGAGTTCTACTACTGATTTTCAGGGGAGGAATCTCAGCATCTCATTTCACATACCTAGAAGTTCACATTAAATAGCTAAATCTACAGGAGATTACCTGAAGCCAGCTACCTCAGCAAAACCCCCTGGTAACAACCCTGAAGTCCATGAGCAGAAAGGGCTCTTTCCATGTTCATTACGGACAACACTGATACGGGATCAAGCTAAAGTTACTCCTTTACTAAGATATCTCACTCAACAAGCAGCTGATCTTCAGCCAGGCGACCTCGCTTACCTGCTGCTTCACTTCTGCTAAGAAGTTACCAGAGGCTTTTTTTCAGTACCATACGAGAAGTGCTTGCTTATCTGGAAACACTGTTTCCTGGAAACCAGCTCCACCTGGGTCTCAGGCTCTAGGGGTGCACACCCTCGTATTCCCAGAGTCTAATGAGGAACACTTTCCAATTCCTCCTGTCACCCCTCCGAAGCCTTCACTTTCTCTCCTTCAACATCAAGGTTGCACCACAGTGTGATGCTGATCTGCATGCACTGCAGTGTCTATCAGTAGGGCCGTTTCCTGCAGCTACTAACAAAGGAAAAAAAATCAAACAGGATTCTACTGCTGAGTTGGCTAGAACAGTCAATACTGAGCAGTGCAATGCTTCCCCACGTCTACAGAATAGATCAACACAAATGCCATGGCTGGAGTATACAATTTACTCGCATCAACAAATAATTGTTCACATAAGAGGGCCCCAATTTCAGTGAAATTACTTCCGCAAATACATGCACTCCAGTATGAGTGAGCAGCGCAACAGGAAGACTGAAAAAGCAAGAGACAAGGGTATAACCAATTTAAATCACTACGTCCGCACTTGTGGTACCTCAGGTTCTGATGCACAGGGCCTTTCTCCTCCCATCTTCTCAGGTACTTCTTACCCCCAGTCTTAAAGAGCTGCCAAAGTCAGGTCTGAGGAGGACACAGCGACCTGACCGCTACTCTCACAAATGGAAAGCAGCTCAGCTTTAATTCTGCCAGCTGCTGCTCTGATGAGAAAAAGAAATATCAAACCTCACTTGATTTCTTAGAGCAGCACGAGATGACACAGTAGTCTGAACTAGCAGACTAGGTGTTTGACAAAATGACGAATAGCAAGACAGAGGTATTTTTGTCTGAAACTGTATGGACAGCTTGGAATTAATATGCTGGCTGGCACCAATCAACTATGATCAAAGGTGTATCTTAAAACTCACCATAGCAACATGATGATCTAACCACTCACTGCCTAATTCTGAGAAGAACAGAGGAGGAAAAGAAAAAAAAACCTAAGTCACTACTAAATGAATTAAAACATTTCTGCTCCTCAAAGCACATCTCATTTAACAGAACTGGTGCAGATACAACAGAGGGATGCACAGAAGAACACTTCACTTGGAAGTTTGCCAGCTTGTATCTGTATTTTGGATCCATCTTGAGACTGGACTGGGCTGCGGAGGAGAGGCCAAGGCAGCAATGCTACCTCACACTTCCTACAAGCTTGCAATTGTAGGAATGTCAGATCATTCACCTTGTATAGCTGACAGGCTCAGCAGTGCAGCTTTCAGATTTCCGAGGTCCCCACTAATCATTTTCCCCAGAGCTCCACCATAGACAGCTTCATATTTCATGACCTTAGAGGAGATGGAATTCAATTTTTATGATATGTCTTCATATGGGACCTTTCCCTGTTGACACAGCAATACACCTTGACAGCTCACCGATAAACCCTACCACAACAGATTCATGTCAGCCTTGAGAGACAGGCTGGGTCAGCCGAGAGACGTACATCTGGACTCCCAGGCTCCTAGAGGTAGTGTCCAGACTCAGTATCAACCTCAAGGCACCAGTGTGTCTGACAAAAGGGCTGACAGCTTCAATTTATTTAGTTTAAACTCATACATCTGCTAAAACACCGCTTTACTTCTCAAGTTCCTCCATCCCCAAAGATTGGCGGAGGCCAGTCTCTATTGCCAGTGCCTGGATGGGAGCCCCAACACCAGGTCAGGGTTGCGCCACGGTCTCTCAGCTCAGCACCACTCATATCACCCTGAGGGGGCTTAAAACCTGGTGTTGTCAAGAACACAAAAGGGAGAGGAGCCTTTGTTCCACAGTAGCTGCAGCTTGGAGACTGTGTGTGTGGAGCAGTCCACAGAAAACAGAAATGCAGACATTTAACAAAAGAGCTTCCTTTTATAATGCAGATTGAGGAAAAGTAGATTTACTTTCCAGCAAGTCCCAGAGATACAGAACAAAGGAGGATGAATTCACAAAGTTGAAGAAGCCCCATCCCACACTTACCTTGGAGTTGTTTGTAAATACGCTGCCAAAATTCAGACTCTGATTTTCTACATTTCAATTCTCAATAGTAAGTCAAGATCTCCAAGAATCCTGCTGCCAATTTAGGCACCCGAATAATATGTGGAAGCATTTATTACCAAGCAAGTCCACCTGGGACATAGGCCATGTTCATATTCCAAAGCTGGCACCAAAGATGGGAAAAAATCAACCACTTTCAACTTTAGCTACAAAGGTATCGCATTCTAGTGCCTATTTGTACTTGACATGAAATCAGCTTTGGGATCCATGTTTAAAATGGTTTCTAACAGTGTCTGATGGAGTAGCAACAGCCAGACTGTAGAAAATAGCTTTGTTTGTTAATTTGATTTGTGCCTTACAGAGGATGGGGCATTTGGCCAGACGGAGCAAAGCCTGCAGTACATTTTCCTGGGAGTTGTGCAAGGATAAGTCAACAAGCAACAACTTAGACTACACCAGCCTGTTCCAGCCCAGCAGGAACAACCTTCTATTTGCTAACTGCCAGAATTAAAAAAAAAAAAAAAAAAGACTATTTAAAAGAAAAAAGATCATATTAAAGAAAAAGAATCAGAGTGCTTCCTTACAGCAACCTCTTACTTACAATACTGTCTGCATAATAAGAGAGTCCTGAAGAGGGGCTCCATCGTTACCCCTCAGAAGTTCAGTGACAAGCCTTGCCACTTCATTAATTGTAAATCTGCTCATGCAGATTCAGCTACAGGATGCTCTCATGTCATCAGTCTGTGTTCCTGGTTCTCCCAGTGAAATTTAAAACAGGTTCACCCACAATTATGAAAATAAGGAAACTCAAGCAACTGGTAAAATATAACCTTTACACATGACAGCTGTGAGCTGCTTCTGGTCCATATGACATTTTACACCAATAAGGGCTTTAGCAGCAGAGAGCCACAGCACAAGATGATGATTCTGGGACTGAGGTCAGCTGGAGCTGTTCCACTAACACCTATGCACCTCACTGCAAGCAAAAGGACCTTACCGCACAGGTCCTGTGAGATAGGGGACACTAACACCCTTCCCCGTGTCTTGGAGGTCTGACTGTGGCAGCTCCCGCGTAACCAGAAAGGGCAATAGCCTCAAAGCAGATGGAGAGCAGAACCTGCAGAGGGTGCCCTGCAAAAGAAAGTCCTGGCATGGGACAATGAGCCGCTGAGCTCTCGCCCTCTTTCAGAGCCCATTAAAGGTTTTGGGAGTGTTGCTTGGAGCTGGCATGGTTAGATGTTTAAAACTTCCTGGCTTTAGAAAGGTATGTGCAAATGGTTCGCATGGCAAACAATTCCCTGTCCAGGGCCAAGCAGAAAACATGACATAAATGCTAAGGCATTAGTACTGACAGTGAAGCAGCGATTGCACACTTGCTGCTGGTCCTCTGCCCCCCAAACAGAAGTCTAACACTCTGGCTACTATTTTCTCTTTGGGGTTGGTACGGGATTCTTTTGCTCACACCTCAGAACATCTTGACCCTCTCCTACAGAGCAGACTTCCTGTCCCTACAGCTGATTTACACAGGACTTTGCAAAGGCATCAGTGATGTGACAGTGTTGGGGCAGGGCGGGAATAACAGGACTGGGCCCACAAATGTGAATTCTTAGGGGTATAGCTCTGGGGTTTCATATGTCACCAAAAATGATGGCCTAATTTCACTGGCACAGCCTCTGACAGTATGTGAGGATGCAGCAGAGTATGGTATGAATAGCTTGGTCAAATTCAACTCTGATCAAGCTAATGAGACCCTTAGTAGACTTCTCAAGCTTTCCACATGACAGTCAACCAACTACAACCTACATTAAGACTGGGGCAGGGGGGAGAAAAATTCTCTTTTCTTGCCCTAAAGTTATGCTTTGGTGTGAGGCTTTTACTTATCTTCCCAGAAACACCATCTTTCCATCACGTGTCTCATCCTGGAAACAAGAGCTGCTGGGTTTCCTTCAGCTTACTGGAAAGGGATGCTGGCATATGAAAAGGGGACTCACATGACATTTCTGAGAAGGGCATTGCAAACTCGCTCAAAAGAAACTACTCTTGTGTGCCCTTCAGTGCTGGATAGCCTGCCATTAACAGTGACACATCCACTTCCCTCTGCCACTCACTAGGAGAGTTACACAGTGCCCATGCCCTGCCTCCTGGTAAAGGGGGAAGAAGCATTTATGTGGAGTGGGGAGGTGATTAGGTTTGTACGTCTCCTTCCATGGAAGCAACCTGCATACATGAAGCTAACCCAGGAGAGTAGAAAAATGGTGAAATAAGAACAAAAGCAAAAAACTAAAACGAAACCTGTATCAAACTGCCCTTTCTTACCTGAAATTAATTGATATAGGAAAAATTCCAAATCTAAAAGGAAAAAAGCATATTTAGAGATTCAACCTACAAATGAAACTCTGCTCTTCATGTACTTGCTGCCAAGACACTTTTTAGTATCCCATGTTTCCTCTATGATATTTTTTAGCAATAATTACACTGAAACAGCACAAGAGTACTGTCTCCTATAAGTTTAGGTGTTAGCTACAAGAAAAAGCACAAATATGGAACTCCAATTTTGAGAAAGTTAAAAGCACTCCAGTTTGCCCTGGAGCATAGAAGACACACGAGAATGAAACTGAGCTCTGACATTTGTTGGTCAGAACTCAACCACATTAGAAGTGTCCCAGTCTGCTGGGGCCAAATTTAGGAGCAACGTGACAACCCACAATACTTCATCCTATTAATCTTCCACCATGCTTGTGGCAGGCCCTCAGACAACCTGTCTCCTCCAGGCTCCCACACAGCACATGGGCCAATGACTTTAACGCCGGGCAGATTTCCCCAAGACTGCTGATGGGCTGATGTCTTTCGCAAACACAAAAATCCAAACTCATGAACCGGAATTACTGAAACTGCAGACTAATCTAGATTGGGGAATCAAGTTACAGAACAGGTTTTACTCTGGACTATCTCTTCTGGTTATCATAAGCAGTTGGACCACAACTTAGTTTCACCTGAAGGTAATCCAGTTTGCACACTCCAGGACTGTTCCACAACATGAAATAGAGCACAGGAAGCGGAGAGTAGTCCACAAGAAGCAGAGACTGTATCTGCAAAGCACAATCCTTATCTGAACCAAAATGCTACTGGAAACACCCTGAATCCCCTCCCACTGCACCATGGTCAGCACAGCCCTCAACCTCAAAACCAGATGAGACCTTAAGTATGTACTACACTTCAGTACGTGCTATAATTCTGGTGGTACAAGCATGTATGTAAAAATAGAGACCTGTTTTTTCTTTCCTTTCTGAGAATTGTAACTCACACATGGACCACACCTCATCATTAAGACTTAGAAAATCACCACAGCTCAGATCTTAAGGGAGATCACAGCATCCTCTTGGTAACACCACATACCACGTTTTCACATAGGATCTATACATGCCTGACTGGTGCAGGTAAGCTGAAGGCAGAGAGCTTACTCACAAGCTCTCACAATGACTCTCACAATCCAGTCATTGCAGATGCAAATGTGAAGCCTGGGCTATGACCCAAGCCACCAAAGAAAGGTAAATTTAGGTTTTTGGCTTCAGGTGTAACTGCTCAGTAATGGCTCTCCTAGACCCTGCATACACAACATTGCAGTGGGCAGAGAGCATCCTAACACTGAACTGGGAGTCCCAAGAGCTGCCTCTTAGTTACCTGTCTGGACCACAGCTCAACTACACCCGCATGTCTTTGGTCAGCAAGCAGCTAGGAAGGAGCCTTTCTTCCTAGCTGAGCTTCTCCGTGAACTGCCCAGACTCTTTTCCAATTATACTGTATGACACAAAGCAAAAAAGAAAAAATCCCATTATCACGCATGGAAAAAGAAAACAAAAGCCTATTTTGGGTGACAAAGGCCTGACATTTCAAAGTAATGGATCTGTGGTCTTTGTAAGGAGTCAGCCTTGCAATTTGCAGCCCACACTACAGCGCTCCGAAGCTATTCGTGCCGCTTTGCCAATGCCGGTATTGTGTTAATTGTGTTTGCATGCTTGGCAATCCTGGACTATTCCAGGATTTCCCCCCAGCACTGACTGGACACATTCTTCACCATGCTAAGAAAGGGGTGACCCATCGCCTCAGGCTGGGGGGAAATGCAGATAATTGCTTTTGAGAAGCACAACCACGATATTTCTGGCCCATGGGGGAACAGTTCAATCCTGCTCTCCCACCCAGCAGGCCACAGCAGCTATGCTAGCTCAATGCAGCTGCGCACTGCCTGGTATTTATAAGGAATTTGACATTTATGTTCTGATTTAGTAAAGCACAGAGCTCAATCTGTTCAAGAACACTCTTCATCTGATTTGCATTGCCCTTCTACCCAGTTGGCTTTGGCCCATGCCATTCTGCCTTGTGGTGGTGGCGGCGAGTGCCTGTGTTCAGCAGCAGCAAAGGGAGCCCTGCGCCTCATCCCCAAAACTGCCCAGGCTCGTCACCTCCCAGGGACGCTTACACAGACCTCTCAGAGCAATGGCAGCTTTTCTGTTCACAAAGAGCTTAAAACACCCAAACCTCAAAACCCTAACAACACTCCTACCTCCCAGGATAAAGTTGAATAGACTTTGTCCCCCTTAGATTCATTCCGCATTTATGCGGTTAGAGGGTGTGTCTGTACTCGCAGCTCTCCAACACCAGCAGAACCCCGTGCGAGTGAGACGCTCTGGAAAAGCCTGGTTTCAATTACATATGAGCAATGGGGTACTTCCACATGAAAAATCCTACTGTTTCACAACAGTATTTTATCCCTGACCAAACACAGCCCTTCAGGTTTTCCAGTGCATTTGGTACACATTCATTAATCTTACAGTGCCCCAGTGAAAGAAAAGGGTATCATCCCAAACACACAAGGAAAAAAAAGCCCAAGACTGAGACACAAATAAAAATTACTTCTGGATAGGTTACAAAAGAGTCAAGTGGTAGTGACTTTCCCTGGATGGATCAGCAATAAGGAACGAAGATGCTGGGAGCCATTTCCCGCAATAAATTAACCTGGAAGGACTGATTTATCAGGCTGCACTGGAGAGTCAAGGGAAGAGTGGAAGAGAGAAGAGGCCAGCAGCCAGAGCATCCACGCTGCAAAGAGCAGGTGACCCTGGGGCTGGTGGAGGCACCTGCCAGTGGGGCTGTCTGGAACGCAGCAATCCTGCTTTGCAAAGGAATTCAGGGCCTCAGTGTTTGCTTTCACACTGCACTAGAAGCACTGATGGTGTCGAGCTCCAACAACACTTCATACTTGAAGCACCAACCTAACCAACTGGTGCTTTGCAATGAACAAGCCCTTAACGCTTGGAAGTAAGTATCGGTAAGGCCATCAGTTCCCTTCTACACACACTTTGCAGGAGAGGCAAGTGTAAGCTGTACGATAGCACTTTATATACTGAGGCCTTGTTCTGTCAAGCACACCAGTGGAAGTGGATAACGAAGTCAATGAGATTCCACATCCAGGACCTTACACACTCATCTGTATATGCAAATGAACACATAGCAATCTCTGCATGAAAACAGTACTATTTATACAAAATGACTATACTAAAGAAAAAAGCTATATACAGAAAGTAGTGTATTTCTACTCTGCTATGGCTATTAAAATATACAGTACTAGTACATACTAAAATGGTGTGATTACATACCAGCAAGGCCAACATGATGAGATAGAGGGGCATCTCTTTGGTTAGCATCACAGACCACATGCCCTACAAACTGTACTCTATCATGGAATTTATAGCATTATTTTTCAGAGACTAAAATGAAATGTCAGTTTCTGGATAACCTATATATGTGCCAATGACAGAGGAGAGGGGAGTGGCTGCGGCAGGGGGATATGGACAGACACATATAACCCAAATAGGAAGTGAACTGAAAATTATTTCCACAGTGTACAAGACGGCGTCTGGTTAGATACAAGGCAGAGAGAAAGGGGAAAATGACCTTGTTCTGTGCAATAGAGTGTTTCATATGGATGAACCAGATACCCCAAATTACCCACTACCAGGAGAACTGTATTGCAAATGTAGTTCAACCTCAAACATATTAAGTGCTGACCCAATCCTATTTGAGAAATGAGAAAACATGGGCAAAACAAAGTCAGTCACCTTTCTAACTTGACCATTTTCCACCTGGTAAAAATGCAGCAGCATACTGAGCAGGAGCTCCAGGTGGTATAAATCACTACAGCTCTATTGTCACCACAGATGGCAAAGGATAATATATTTTTGTAATAGTCACTCTCTCACAAAAACAAGCACACACATTGCTTGAACTCCTCTGGCAGCCTGTGTCCATACACATGCACATGGGCATACCCACACTAGGACAAGTTCCACAAACCCACTGTGTTACACCCCTGCATTGCTGAACACTTCACATGAGGGAGTCTTAGCTCTGCTCTGCCATGGTCTTTTTCTGGGCATCAAGGGGAGAAAATTATATGGATGACAGAGTTGAAAAAGCTCTGCTTCGATTTATGCAATAAAGATGTTTTCTTCTAAGGAGCTTTAATCTGCTAAGACTAACTTTCACTCTCCAAACAGAGCTCAAATTCCTGACCTTGGCACAGCATCACAGAGGACTTGTTTTCACTCACATGGATTAACTGTCACTGAACAACTCATCCAAGATAATTGGCACAACCACTCCTCTTCTTCAAAGCTAGCATTTCCTCACCTATTTTCCCTTCTTTCTCCAATAAGTACATAAAGTACAATAGTGAGTACATAATGTGTAACAGTGACTTTAATTACCACCACATCCATCGGCTAGAGCGTTACCCTGAATACAGACTGCCAATTACATTAAGTGAAAGGAAGCACGGCACAGCGCTGTATAAAAGACACCTGTGAGTACACCGCTCCAAGTACCAGACGCAGCCATGCACATTGCTGCCTACTCTGCCGGCCTCCTGAGAATGGAGACACAGCAGCCCAGGAGGACCGCCTGGCACACACAGCTACCTTCCCTCCAGACTACAAGTAAGTGCGCCGGTACTGACCGCTGCCTATGCACAAACTGCTATTTGTGCTCTTATCTGCATCTATCCACACAGTTTACAGGCTAACAGAGAGGCCTATGACCCATCCATAGTACTATCTTGGAGTTAAGTCCAATATATTTTGTTCTACTGAGCAAATGGCTTCCTCTGGCACGAAAGCTACTATTCATAAACTTGAAAGGTTTTGCAAATGTAAAAAAGGACACTATACTAAAGAGATGTTGGCTCTGCTTTGTTTTATCTAGGGCTGCTATGATTTGCAGTTTTGTAATCAATTCAATAGTATTTTATTCCTTTTAAACCTCAGAGGATTGCTTTGAAAAAATGTTATTTGTTAGTAAAACCTAAAAAAAACCCCACCTTTTTCTGGTTGGAGCAAAAAGCTTGGAAGTACACATGGAACACGTTAGAATTTTAAAAAATTAACAGTAAAAAGGGCTCCTGAACCCTCCTCCTTCCTAAAGTTTCTAGTTTTAAACTAAGCTTCACAATTTCTCACAACTTCAGGATCTCCAAGACTGACAATATTGTCCTGGATATTTAATATTATCCCTAATAAATGGATGAATAAAGTACTTTAAGAAGCCCTATCCCACCTATTTTGACTATACCTTTACACTACAGCTTTAATTTTTAATATCTAGTGGTGCACACTCTGTCTCTCCAGCTTTGAGGTATTCTTTGTCTCATTTAAATTTGGAAAAAAGCTGGAAGAATGAGTAGAAGCTCTGAAATCAGGCAGTTTTGACCACCTTCCCACCAGCAATTTTCAAAGGGCTGTAGTTCAATGCCAGACCTAACTACACAAACAGACTTTCCCCTCTCCCTCCCTCGGCACATTCCCTCCCCCCTCTTGCCTTGCATCCAGCAAGAAGTGGCCTCGGGGGAGGTCCCTCAGTTTACCCGACAGAAAGGAGGAGGGCCAGCTTTCCCCTGGATCAGCTGAAGCAGTCGCTGGATTTTACATGCAGTGTTCTTGCACAACTGGGTGTGCAGAGGAGCCCGATTACCCTGGCTTAGAGGGAACATCAAATCACCTCCAGGAGAGTTCGGAACCCAGTGCCTGGGTTTCGAGGGATTTACACAGCTCAAGTAGCTTCCCTGGGTAAATCCCAGCCCACATTGATTGAAAAGAAAGCAGATGACTGAAAGAAGTTAAATGCTGCTACTGTAAAGCACCTTGATTTTGAGCACACCTCTGAAGCAAGTAGCAGCAATTAAAACACCAGCCTTTGTAATTACAGTACAGGAGCCTGTGTCCACCCTCACAGCTAGCTGTGACTGCTCTCACATCTGGAGAGCTCTTCAGCGGCCACACTCATCCATACCGATGCTCCACCTCTCCATCCAGCTTACTGTCCTCCACCACCAGTACTCTGGGACCTGTTCAAGCAGCATCTTGCCCTGATCAAGGATAAGGACTCTGGGACACTGCTGCAATACCAAATCTCAACAGACGCGTAACATGCCATGGATCTTGTTTCAGATGAACCGAGACAGCTGTAAGAGGAAGGGAAGGAGCTGGGGGAAATTTTTGTCACACAATGAAATCTTCCCTGACTTCATCCCCCAAAGACAAAATGTTAACATGGCTTGATCAGGGCCCACAATTATCTAGGTGCCAACCGGATTTCTCTATAGTGATTTCTCTTGCTATACCAGCTATTCAAGTCTCTGCTGGGCAACATGATTGGGAATTTTATACAGTGAATGGGCCATTTCAACCACAGTGTACTACTAGCTTCTCACAAATATTCCTCTCTGCTTCGGGGAGGAACGCTCATCCATCAAACACCTTGGTGCCTTCTCTGCTTGCCATGTGCTGCAGTTATTTGCTTTGGCACAGCAGATCTATGGACAATGAGCAGGCACACTGTTATTTTCCCCAGGGACAGCACTGAAAAAGGAAAGCATGTGAATTATAGCAGTCTTGGGGCTACCTTCATCTGTCTTGTCAGGAATGGGATTTTTCTGTGTGTCTAATGCTACTTTTTGAAAAAAAGATGTAGTATCGCTGCTCCCAGCTCTCCTTGCCCCAAGAAGGGACAGCGCTGAATACATACCCAGCTGAGGCTCCTCAGTGTGCAAATAAAGCTTCATGGAAGAAAACCTTTTCAGCACAAGGTACCTGAGCTCTGCAAGCCCTGGGGAAGACAGGGAAAGGTTCTCTGCCCAAATTTTATGCATATTTTCCATAATTTTACACTTCTAGAGCAGCTGCTGTCTTGCATACTGGAAAATTCATAAACACTTAGTAAAGGGCATGTCCTGCTTGCACCTACAAACACAGCAGGTGCCCAGCACCCTACAGGTCCATTGCATCACACTGTCAGTCCATGAAACTTGCACAGCTCAGAAGAAACAAGACTACAATGAAAGCTGAAATATGTACGAAGGTGATGCCTTTACACATTCAAGCCATGAGTACAACCCAGGGGCTTGATTTACTTCTTGCTCCCATCATTTGTTTTGCATGTGTCCGTCCCCCCCGCCAACGATTTCAGTGGGATTTAGATCAGGGCCTAAATGGAAATACAGAATCAAAAAAAAACATTTCAAGCTAAGGAGAGATTGAAAACAATTTATCACTTACACTGAAACCATTTAAACTACCTCTCCTGGGAAGGACTGCACCATAGGAAGGAAAGTACCATACATGTCTATGTAAGTGGGGTGTCTGAAACAGTAGGAAGATAGCTGTGGAAATAAAGCAAAGGCTCTGGACCACTGCAAGTCTAATTAAACCTTGATTTAATTTGGGCTGCAATTTTTATTCTGGATTTTATTACTACTAAGAAGGAGAGCTGCTGAAGAAATCCTTACGTTTGCTTAACATCATTCTATCCATCAGTCCCTGGAACATACTCAATGTCAATTGGTATCTCTTCCCTGGGACAGACATCTACACTGGTAGCTTCTAGCACTGACAC
>Ga0181612_116709_pt1 | contig 24038 bp, 8 predicted proteins | sample HoacroProtozoa21_FD_119630 | JGI IMG/M metagenome (GOLD analysis project Ga0181612, IMG submission 119630) | Hoatzin crop microbial communities from Cojedes, Venezuel. Combined Assembly of Gp0051906, Gp0051904, Gp0051908
CAGATCACTTGGTTTACAGTAATGGGCTATCCCCCCTTACTTTTGTCTGATAAGACAAGCACAAGTTAATTACTCCCTTTGTTAGCTCTTTGGCTCTTGACACCTCAGTCGAGAGACGCCTCAGTCCGAGTTTGTCTTTCATCTTGCATTTGACAAGTCCAGCAAGGCCATCAACTACAGAAATGTATGCCATGACCCAGTGTAATAAGGGAGGTTAAATGGCAGTGGGATTGGCTAATGGGGTGCTTTGGTTCCTCATACCTAGAAGCAAAGTGAATGACAGGTAAAATACCTCTCGTCTATTCTTACGTTTCCAGCAGCAGCTATTTAGGATAATGAAATAGCTGTTGAAGAAGTTCGCGAACAAGCCACGGGCACTACCTTATTGAAAACAGAAAGATGGCCTTATGAAGAAGCAGAATGCATGGAAGGGCTGCTGACAGCACTCTCCCCCCTTTTCTTGCTGTTGGTCTTTTTCGGGGGTGAGCTACCTGCACAGCGACAAGCCGAGCTGGCTCCAGCAGCAAGCCTGGCTCCCAAGGCCTGCCATGGGCAAAGACTTCTCACTGCCTCAGCCGGGTGCCTTACCACAGATGCCTTTCTTTTTCTCCCTCTCCTTGGATGTACAGCAGTCCCTGAATGCTGTGCTGGTGAGGATTTCATTCAGATGTAACAGCTTGCTTGGGAATTTAGCAAAACTTCCCTCACTGAATTCCTGCCATGGGGGTATGAATTTAGCTGTGTGACTTTGTTGGCTTTAGTGGGAGTTATGCAGCAATATCTGAACACAAATGAGTTCATCTACATGTTCCCATGGCTGACATCTATTAATAGGATTGTGTCCACAGAAACACAGTAATCCTTTCTATTGTGATTCTCCCATTTAACAGGATAATGTAATATTTGTCTCTATTTGTGTCTACTTTCACCTTGACCTTTGCTCAGACAGTAAAGCTGCCCTGACAGATCAGAAACTGCCTCCTTATGCACAAGTGGTTTTCAAAAAAAATCTCTTTTTGCAGCTCCAGCAGTTTTCAAGCAAATTTAGCAGTTCTTGCAAGGGCTAAAAAAGGTTAGCCCTTTAGCATCTCTAGCAAGGAAGAAGTTCCTGCCTGGTTAGCAACTCCCATTTTGACCTGTAATCAACAGACAAAGAACCAGTTTGGTGGCCCAGACAGACCTTGCAGAAACCCTTCTGATGAGACTGCAAACATGAACGCCGATTAGCACCAGTGTTGATGGCAGCTTGTTGAAGCTCGGAAAGAGCACTTAGAAATTCATCTCGCCTAGCCCACAGACTTGCTGGGAATGACACCATATGCTACGACGTTTGACAGTATTTCTTCTGCCTATTTAACACAGCACTAGGTTGAGGTAACCCGGACTGTGTATCGCAGTCCCACAGTACATTACAGTAACTATTACAGTAATCATGGACCACAGTACATTACAAGCTGTTTTGTACCCATATTTAGGTCCCAGACTGTGAGGACAATTCTCTGCAGGTGGAATTTAAAGGCTGATTTGCTTAAGGTATAAAAATCTCCTCGGAGAGGACGGATGAAAGAGAGAAGTGCTGCTGGACGCAGCTTAGAGCTAAGAGAAAAACCTTTAGACAAGCTTTTCTCTGTTGCTCATTACTCATTTTTTTTAAAAAATTAGCTAAAACAATATCATATACCCATACCATAAAAAGGGAGTGGTATAACCCAGTCTCATAGTAACTAAATATGACTAACAATACAAGCACTAGATTTGGAATTTGTTGGCAGCAACAGTGATAATAATAATCAGGTTGGGATATCTGTCTTAACAAAAGCTTTGACTTATTTTTTTAACACTATAAAGTCAAAATCTTAAGGTAATGATGCAAACACACAGTAAGTTAGCTACAAGCAAAATTAATGGAGCAAGTTACTGGAAGTAAAATTTGATGAGTCCTGAAAAAAGGGTGCGGCTGAGTGCCTGCAAGGCCTGTAGTAAGAATCACGCTGGAGAGTCTGAGAACTGTCACCTAAAAACTTGGGGGGCATTTGCAAGCTTTAAGTAATGTCATACAGGAGAGGAACAAGGTCCTTATTATTTCTGTTGCTCACATACTCAACCAGAAGCAAGAAAGAAGCAAGGTGAGACAACAGTGGCCAGTCAAAATTTGAACTAAAGCAATCATGTACTACCTATTTATGCCTCTTCATACCTCTGAGTAGAAAGGATTGTTGCATATATTCAAACCACAGCGGGAATGCCATATGAGATACTGCATTTCCCTGTCCACATAGGATTTGATTCAGTAAAACTATAGAATAAGTACCATGGAATAATCATAGTGTAATTCTGTACTTCTCTCTTTTTAAAGCAAACATGACCATGGTGATAAATAAGTCACAGCCGGAAAGGGAAAGAAAAAATGAGCTTCATCTTACCACATTTCAGAGATGCAAAAGTTAGCCCCTCAGTCTAAGTGTACCCTCCTCGAGAGTCACTGGAAGCAGGTGAGCATTTCTGGAGAATGACTCATCCTCCTAAAATAAGTTTCTTGGATAGGAGGCATGATTCACCACCTGAAGGTAGCTAGAGAGCACATGGGAGTAGCTTAGATTAGATGCCTAATTTATTGGTGCTGAAAGTTAGGCAAAATGAATCTCTAATACAAAAACTATCTGATCTTTCCCAGAATCCAGAAAAAAAATTACAACAGAAGATGCATGAATTTGCCTCACTCTGCTAGACTTACATTGCTTTTCAAAAGCTGACAAATAGTTACAGCTTATTCTTGGCAGAATTCAAAGCAAATGCCATTAAAAGACATGTACCAAGCAGGTAAGTGCAGTAACAAAGTACAATTTTGCTGTTCCTTTTGTTTCTCACATTGCTATCACAGAAAGGAGAGACAAAGTGATCTTGAAGTGTAGTTACGCTCAGGAAACCATAATAGGTCCCATTATTACCTTTCAAATACAAGCCTGTTAAAGCAATGTTCATTTCACTATAAGACACAAAAAACCCACACAAAATCACACTGATCCACGACACTGACACCAAGAACATTAAGAAACATCCAGCCTGTTTCCTTTAAAACCCGCCAGCCTATATTGGCTGGAGACAAAAAAATCCCAGATTCAATTCACTGCCTTGTTAAACGAACATTTCAGCATGGCAGAACTGGGTATACCTCCTGCAGGCTGCACATCGGTGGATGTTTCCCAGCTCCTAATCCCTACTGGAGCCCAAGTGCCTTTTGTTCTAAAATATCTCAGGGCATAATATATAGAAACTGCAAGTAATAGGCCATGATTTTCAAAACGAAGCATCCTCTGTATTACTTTCAAATGAGTATTGTATTTCATAACAATATCTGTCTCCAATTATTCCTTCAGCTGGATGAAGTTTCAGTCCATATAGCCATGCAACTCTTTTAGTGGGACAGGAGTGAATGAAGAGCCAGCGAAAGACTGCCACAGTCCTTGCACTGTATGAGTTCTGGTGCCAAGGAAAGATCAGCCAGGTGAAAATGTCACACATTTCTTATTTTCAATATTCCCTTGAAAGAGAATAATCCCATTTTCTGGCAAACACATTTAAACTAATTTCTCAGACAGAGGGGAATATTATGAAATAGCACGAAACTCTGGACAACAGCATGTTCTGACAGGCATATTTAGAAATATTTTCTTTTTTCAAAGGTTTAAGCACATTACTGCCTAAGCCATAATTGCCCTTCCTCTGCATTTGCAGTCAATGATTAGATTACTAGTATTGAATGAAAGGGTCAGAAAAGCAATATAAATCCAGATTTTACTATACACACACGCACACACTTGTTTTGAGTCAAGTAAACCAAAGTTTTCTCTTGCACTGTGAGCTCAGCAGGGTATCTTATCGTTTGAGGCACAGCTCATATGGAAGACTTTGACTAAATATGCCTGACTGGAAATAAGTTAAATTAAACCACCACGGGCTTGAATAAGTTCATTGGAAAAAATGTCAAGATTTGATTTCTCAAGCCTTGCTCACTAAGCAATTTTAATGAATTCTGGATGAGAAAAATGACACATAGGTCATCAATGCATTACTAATACAAGGGCGTGGCGCTCTACAAAAGCCATTATACTTCCTTGTCTGAAATTTTTACCCAGGTTCATATTGTAAGTGTGCTTGGTTTTCCCCCTCTGTCTAGGTCAGCCCTCCATCAGAAGACTGGCTTTAGGGGCTCAAAGAGCAATGCCTGTATCATGATGTTCTATGATAACAATTGATACAGTATGATGGTTAAGACTCTTCACCCTCCACCCCAAAATAACTCAAATATTGCAAACCAGGTCCTTTGAAAATTGTACCACATTGTTTGGGCAAGATACAAGTTTTCCAGCACCACAAATGACATCTCTGTCATTTAGCAGTCCAACAGGGAAGAAGGCCAGTGCAAAGGGCTATAGTCATCTCACTGTCATTATTTCACGTATCCAAAATGCAGTCAGAAATGCGTAGCAGCAGAGCCTTCCCTTTTCTGCTGTGATTGCATCTATCTTTGAAGACCAATTCCAGATTATACCATTCATTACATGGAGCTTTGTGTGGATAGGTCTGTAAGCATACATAGATGATAATAATGATGATGACAATGATAATGACATAAGTACACATACACACATGATAAACCCCTCCCATAAGTACACTCATCGAAAAAAATATTTCATTCTGGATAAAGAAGAGTTTCATACCTTTGACAGCAGTGTCTGCAAAAGCCCTGGAAATAAACCATACCTGCTCTTCAACTGAATGCACAGAATTTGCTTCTACCCCAGGCTTCAAAATGAGAGCACTTGGAACAACGGACATGAATCATGCAATGCTAATATTAATTTAAAATAGCATTTTAACTTAATCTCTTTCTCCTTCAGAGATCTGTTCTGTACTGATGTGGTAGAGTCGAATACTGAAGGATTATACTACAAAGTCTCTTGTGAGCAACCATATTGAAATAAATGGATTTATTCCACCTTTACAACTGCTATAATGAGAGCAAAAATTGCCCCTCTGTAATGAAGCTGGTCCAGCCTTGGAAGTGAAGATATGGGAAAGAGAGTCCAATAAATTTCAAACATCTGAAACACTTCCAAGATGTTTTTCATGTAACACCAATAGCATACAAAAATTGACTGAGGTACTACAGAATTAACCGAAATGAATAATTTAAAGACACAAGAAGATGAGTATCTTTTCTAATCAAGTTTGTAAGCTGTCCTTTCTAAATACATATGGATTTGTATTAAAATGTATGACAGGTAATATATACCTTTGAGAAAAGGTAGATTTTCAAATGCTCTTTGAGGGGAAAATAACTATATTATGTACACGTCTTTTTAAAAAAAATCGTTTCTGTATATCATGTGTTCAAATGTCAATGGATAAGCTGCAAATAGATCAGTCCGTGGATGAAAAACTGTAATGCTTCCCTCCATTTCAAGGGCTGGCAGGTGAGAACTTGCCCTAGTGTGTGGGAATCAGTAGGAATTCCTAAATCCCTGCTCACGTCAGGAATGAAACAAGCAAAGGAGACAAGCCAGGGATTTATCTCTCAGATCAAATAGCACGGCTCAGGGCGTATTCATCCAGTGAAGTTCTCCCTTTAAAATATAATTTCTGTACTCACACTGTTACATGGCATCGACCCTGTCCCGTACTAACCTCTGAGTCATGCCTGGGAGAAGGCTTATTGGCCCATGAAAAATTAAGCACATTAAATACTTAACAGGAAGGCTTCTGTTCAACCGTGTTGTCTCAACTCTGCCCTGGCCCATTTGGCAGTGCAGATGTCTCCAAGCCTGCAGCTCCACGGCTCCCTCACCACGTCCAGGACCAGGCGACCTGGTGTCCATGGGTCTACAGCTTTTGGAGGCCCTGGTGCAAGCCGCAATGAGGCAAGGGGTATTGGGTCTCCAGCTTCCCTGACACACAGGTAAACACCTTCATGTCTCTGGAGGCCCACTTTGCCTGGAATTTGACTGCTTGGCCAGGGCTCTGCAGCAGAGACCCTAAAACTGTTTAGAGAGTTGGTAGTTTAAGATTTTAAGCCTCTTGATGCCTCTTTTCACAATGAGACATCTCCATGTCCTGGTCTGATTCTCTGGAGGTTGCTTGAGATCCCAGGTAGTGCAGGAGCCTCTGGAACAGAGATACACAGCAGCATTTTGTCGAAGAACTATGAGAACAGAAGCCTTCTGCTTTTCTAAAGGAATTGTTTCTTTGTCTGCGGAGAGAAATTTGAAACCTCTAACTTGCCTTTTGAATCAAAACTAAAGCACTCTCAAACTGCCAGCACTTCCCACAGAAGGGAAATTAGGCTTTGACAAGCTCTACCTCTTGACAACTTCAGTCCAACTCAACCCAAGACAAAAGTTTCACATATAGGATCTGAACTTTGCAACTCAGGTTTTGTCTAGATTTTTCTGGCATGTTGAACTTTGCAACTCAGGTTTTGTCTAGATTTTTCTGGCATCTTCACTTTGTCACCCACAATTGTGTACCTCTGCTTGTTCAGACCTATTGCAGAAACATAACCTGAAATTTTCCATGCCAAATTATTCTTGAGAATAATATGAATTACGCTACCGGTGGCAGAACTAAGGAATCCTGGTTTCCCGGTTTACAAAGGATACATATTTATATACCTGCCACAATAACCATATATCTCTCTGTTCAACATGGCTGGGTTCCTTATAGTCTGGGATGTAACAAAATGTGTTGAAGCCACTATAAACAATAACTGCTCTGTCATAAGCTAATACAAAATTTTAAAGCACTGCTAGTCTTACTAGCTAGCTCTGTTACTTTGAAGACAAAAGATACAGTCAGAAAAAGTATAATTTTAAAAAATAGTAATTTTCTGAAGTTTATGACTCAAATATCTGAAATAAAAGCATCAATCCAGATATGTAATTGACCTATGGCAGCCCTGTAAAATCTTAGTTGCTGCAAGACTCAAAGCAATATTTTCTGTAATCAATTACTCAGACTTCCTGCAACTAATTTATTCCAAACTCCTCCTTAAAATGATTTAGAGCTAGCAACACAAAATGAGGATATAATTAAAGAGAACCTATTTCTAAGAGCACATTTAAGAGCACATTCATTTCACCTCATGAAAATTTTATGCTAGAAATCTTCATCACTTGAACAGTTACCCAAGCTGAACACAAAAAGTAAAAGGATAAGGCCAAACGAACCTAACATTCAAAAGATTATTGAAAGTAATGTGGGTTTGGGGTTTTTTCCTTCTTTTTATTTTTCTAATCCTTTATCTTCTATCATTTCTACCTCGTATATAGCAAAGGCAGTGGATAAAACCAAAGTAAGAGGACAGAGCGAAATCTCTCCCCTCATAAAGCTGAATAGCCAGGTGTGTTTTTTTCACTTAAGCAAGCTGCAAAAATATATTTCTACTCTGACACAAAGCTGCATAGAAGAAATCATCTTCTGTGACTTAAGAAAGCACTCCTGTCTTTATCTCACTCTGTCCTCACAACTAGAATAACCCTTCTTCTTTTAATATGGCTAACATATTACAGCTGATTGATAGCTTTTCTCATAAGAATTGAGTATGCTGAATTACTATTGGGACTTTTTTGCACCCCCCCTTGGTCAGGCTGCAGTGGATCTCTGCATTTGAGTAGAGGCTGAATCTTGCTTTAGGTTCACAGTAGATGGTGATATGGCTTATGCGGACCTTCGGCTCCCGCAGGAGTTTTTTTCCACTGGTCAAACAAGAGCTTTCAAGGAAGGAGACTCCAAACCAGGCCCTGTACATGGTACTGTTTACGGCCTCTCTGTCTGGCACAATAATTCATCATTTTTTTCACTGTGTTTTGCTTTACTTTTGTACATAACTGTAGTTTCAGCCCCTCAGGAGACACTCCACAGAATCTGCTGCTTAGTAATAGTAACCTTCATGGAAATTTGCTTGAACTTCAAAAGAACAAAACATCTTGCATTAGTCAGAGGTTTTCAGATAACGAATTCCTCCGAGAAATTTGATTAGAAAAGCCAGCCTTCCAGGATCAAGTACTACTAATGTTGACCTAAGATGAATTACAAAGGTTAGTAATGCTCTTGAAAGGGCCATTTCTTTGTACCCCTTAAATTATGTTTTACATTCTTTCTACTAATACCCAGGCTCACCTTGACAATGGCGCTAATACAGAAGTTTTATGTAGCTGGAATCAGGCTCTCATACAGAATAAAGCCAGAAAGAATTACTGCGGTCATATAGTCTGGCCTCCTGTGGAACATAAGTCACACAAATTAATTATTAACCTAATAAAAGCACCTAAAACAAAAAAATCTTGAATCTAAATTCTTTTTTATTTTTTTTTTCCTTAGAGACCTGCTTTAGTTGAAAGAACTCCCCTTGCACGGTAGGGAAGAGGGGCTAAGGACCAGAGAGGCACCAGAAATGCTGCAGATTCCCACTGAGAGGGGTCAGAGATGGGGACATACACGGTCTGCGCTGTGCGCGGAGAAAGACAGCCAACTCTGCGGGCTGTCGTGAGTCATCCACGTGAGAGGAAAGCAGCTGCCCAGAGCCACTCAGTAGGAACGCTTGGCAGGACCGACACCTCCCTGCTGAAGTCCCGGCTTCCATCCCATGCTGCATCCACCTGAAATCCTGCGTCTCCATTTCGTTTGGAGGGAGGCAGGCACCTAACACAAAAGAACTCATCTCCTTTAAAACGTGGCCATGTGGAGCAGGATAAACCTCTCAGCCTGATGATTAGTGCATGCTGTTGAAGAGGCAAAGTGAGCTCTGATTGCCTCTCCCATCACTTACCTGGGAGACACAGCACGGTGCAAGCAGCAGCGAAAGCTCTGTAGGGCCAGAGGAAGAGTGCACAAGAACAAGTCAGATTCTGGTGCCTGGAGACCAGGACACTCGAAGCCTCAGCTCCCACCTCAGTTTATGGGGTTGCTGACGTGTTTCACATCAGGTAATCACTGAACAAAAGCTGAAATCAGCTAGGCAGTTAGGACTGTCTTTGAGGTTTCCAACTTGCCCACATTAGTAGGCTGCAAAGTCAGGCCTCCTCAAGTGAGTCTCTAGGCTTCTTGCTTACTTTCCATCTAGTCTTATAAAACTCACACTGCTCCTTCTACCTAGTCTAACAACATAGACAGGAGATCAGCTCAGTCTATGCAATGATGCCTTCTGGATTTCTAATTTTAAAATAACAGAAATAGAATAATAACCAGAACTTACAAAAATCATGTAAAGGCTAGGTCATTTTAGAAGTAAAGACTCGTCTATACCTGAACATGAGAAATCCAAGACCAAGAAATGAAAGGTACAAAAGTAATGCTTTCTAGTTGAACAACACTAAATTGCAGTGTAGATGGTCTCACACAGAAGAAAAGTGGTCTAATTCCTTCAGAAAAATTGGACCAAACTAAGGCAAATTTACTGCTGCGGCAGAAAATCCATGCTATGGTTAGAAGTGCAGCTATCTCGTGCCTCTTGTCTACAAAGGAGCACTGGAGAAAGTGAATGAAGTTCTAAAATGCACAAACTTTTTTCCAGCGCAGTTATCACCAGAAATCACAAAAAATTACAGTTAGATTAAGGCGCTTTAAAAAGTCAAAATGTAGAGCCTTAGAGACCTGTTCATCCACATCTGACCCTAACATTCACAGATGCCCGAGTTACACAGATAAAAATTCTTTCGCTATGAATATGTATCCGTCCACTCTCCAGGTTTCCTTCTTAATCAGTGGAGAGACACTGGGTTTTCCAGGCTCAGTTTCTCTCATTTAGAGGTAAACTTCCAAAACAGCTCCTACAAACCACACCTGAAAACATTCACTCATCCCCCCTGACTGGCAAAGGAGCCTCAAGTGACCAGTGGAGCTGTTTATGCTATATACAGCAAAAATATCAGAGGTTAATCCCATCATATACATCTGCTTCTGCTTATGTCCAGGAGTGCTGCAGCACAGACGGCGGTGAACAGTGCAGTGCCCATCTCAAACTAGGATTGACAAAATAGCCTTTACATTACCTTCATCACCTGAGAAAGTTCATCCGTAGGCATTTGCAGAGCTCATCCAACAGCTACGGCTGCAAAAAATCCATAAACTAAGCTGTAAGTCTTGGTAGACCACTTCCTTCACCTAATAACTCAGTAGTGAAAATATTTAGGAACCAGATGTGATTTCAGTTTCTCTCAGGATCCCAGAGAATTTTAAACAGTGTCTTCTGAATACTTTAATCGGAAAATTATTACCAAATCCAAGGCAAGAACAGAAAAGGGCTCTCTCACTCCCTCCTGTAAAAGCTGTTTCACTTTGAGCAGAATAATTAAATATTCACTGGAAGAGAGTGACCCCTGGGCTATGTTAGTGCACGTGATGGGGAGAATCTGGCTTCCACTGCTGCTCTCCCGAAAACCTGTGAAACTCTACACCACCTTGTACCAAACAGTGGCTGGTGCACAGCCTCCCACTTCCTCGTGAGTACACTCACTCTTTCTCTGGCCCAAGGAGCACTAAGCATGAAAGAGTCCACAGGAGGGCCTGACGGTGTCTCCCACCTCCTCTGGAACATGCCGCAGTACACAGCCTGACTCACTATAATGGCTCCAAATCTCCTCCAGTGAGGAAGGGAAGGAAACCCAAGTCCAGGGAACCAAATTCAGAATTACTATTCTCACTGTTGAAGTATCAATAAAGAAGCAAGAGATAATGGAAGAGATGCCACTTCATCTCTCTTCCTTTGAAAGGAACGACTTTTTCAGAAAAGACAGCACTGATGCCCCGAAGAACAACAGGACTTAAGCTGTACTCAAGCACTGAGATTTTCCTGTAAGCTTCAGTGGCTCCCTCTTGCCACCCCAGGTGTTTAAGCAATACCCTCAGCTACCAAAATCTCCCCTCTGTCTTTGACACAGAGCCTAGGCCTGGTAAATCAAAAGGAGACACTGTTAGATCTATCACAGCAGTGATTACATCCCCTTTGGAGATCAGATTAAGTGACTCCTGCAGGAATTACTGTCATTTACTTCACTAGACCTTCTCTTTCAACAGACAGGGCAGTGTTAGCCGAATTCCTACTTGTTGGTGAACAGGCTTAATTTTATTTCAGCTCAACCACAGAGGTTTGAATTGCAGTAATCTATTTAAGGCAGAGCACCAATTAAACAAGTAGTATGTCTCATTACTGCTACGTTCTGCACCCACACACCAGCAAAGCTGGTTATCTAGACAGGATAATAAAACAGGAACAAGTTCTACTTTGATATTTATGAATACTATGTCACTTCTCTGCAGTACTGTTAGTGAATTGATATCAAGCTGTATTTACTGTCACACAATAAAGTAGAACAACACAACCCAATATTCTGTGCATAAAGTATCCATAACTCCATTTTAAAAACAAACATCAGTTTTGTAAGCATCACCCATTACAACCCTCATTTTCCTCCACCACACAAGTGCAGTCACTGACTTACAGCTCTCTTCCCCAGCATACCCAAGTAGAGTTGTGATTGTCTTCATGAGTGTCAATTTTTGAGAGCAAGCTGTAGGAACTTCTGTTCTGCTGGATAATCACCAGCAGATCCTGTGCCCAGGGCACTCACAGAGAAACAAGTCAGCTAAGGGATTCTTATTCAGCCATGATTTGGCTACAGACTGCTGTAGCTCAGTTACCAGGAGTGGAATAAAACCTGTAACACTGCTGGAGATGAAACCAGAACCCTGCACTAGAGGCAAATATACATGCCTCTGTAACCGCTTTTCTCCAGCAGCTCTAATCTTATAACTAAAGGTGGCAAAACTCACCCTCAGCCCACCACAGATGCTCCAACCTGTACTCAAGATGGGAGGCAGTGGCACTAGGTGCTTGCTGGCTCTCCAGCTTCCGCAGGCACCTTCACCTCCTCCCGCCACCACAGAAGGCACTGCCTCAGGGAGGTGCAGGGCACCAAGAGAGGAGAAGGGAGGAAGGAGGAGTTGTTGTGGAAGGACAAGGAAGGAGTCTCAGAATTACACATGTGGGCAGCTGAGCAAGGCCCTTCCCAGCCAACTGGAAATACTCATCCCCTCTTAGGCATTCCTTAGGGACAAGCCTTGACTCTTTATCCTTTAGAGAAATTACTCCAGCAGAATTTCTGCTAAGTCATTAGCAAACTGAAAAATTTCCCCAAAACAGTCAAGATGCTGAACATTTTTCACTCTACTAATATGCAGAATAATCCATCAGGTACAGACATCCAGCACTTGAATCATAAAGGTCACTGTCTTGAGTTGAAATGAATCATGTCATGCAGTACCACTGCCTGTTTTATTTATTGCACAGTAAGATGATCTTAATTACTCTGTCCTAGCTAAAAGGTAGTACACCCAGGTCAGGTAGCATTTTTAAGAAAGTTACTTTCTTTTTAGGCTTATGATTTCATTTGGTTTAGATATATTGACACATCTCTACCCCCGTGTCTCAGAAAAAAGCATTCTGTACATTCTTTACACAAGAAACGTTTTGGCTTAAACAAAGCTACCTAAATCAGGCAATCAATCTTTGTTACTACATATGCAGATAAAACAGTGTTTGAAACTAAAACACAGGGCATTAAATCCAAGAAACCTGTGAATGCACAAAGAGCAAGTCTATAGACTTTTGCCACACTTTTGGAGAATGTTTATTTTTGTTTTCTTTTTTCTTGTTTCTCAGGTATTTTCACAGGTGTAGTATGTACAGAAAAGACAATGCCATCCTACTTCACAGCTTGTTTTAAAACAGTAACTCAAGGTTTCTCCACATCAGAAAATGACTACTCCTCAAAAAAAGATCAAACCAGTTCATAATGGCAAAGTAGTGGCTCCTGGAAAGCTGGACTTAAATTCCTCACCATTCCAACCACAACAAACTTGTGCTCAGAATTTTTATTTTTCACATAAAAATAAATCAAAATTTCTTTCAAGGAGGGCCTTGTTGAATGATTTGAGAATTTAAAAAATTCTCAAATTTGAATTCTCAAAGCAAGAGAAGCCCAAATGGGTGCAGAAAGACCACTGAAATCTGGCAGTTGTTTATGCATATGCCCAAATAAAAGAAAATCTGAAAACATTATGCAATACAAGTGAAAAAAACAAACACAAAGCAGTAAGAGGCAAAACAATTTTCTTCCCTATACACATAAATATTTTTACAGAAGTAACAAGAAATGTCAAAAATACACAACTCAGTACAAAAGAATCATTTTAGCAATAGATTTGTACAAACGAGACTTGTGTAAGCAGCATGCTTTGACAGAACAAATTAAACTGCAACATAATTTAAAATACATTCATTTCAATCCTCTATACCAAAGATTTCTGAAAATGTAACATGAGGGAATACAGTTTAACAACAAGTGTCATTTCTGGAGAGGAATAAGATTATAATTCCCCAGGAGAATCAAGAAGAATCAATTTCAGTTTTTAAAATCCTTGGTCTTGGTCAAGCCCACTAAAATGCCTCAGTAGCCCCAATCCTGCCAACACACATTTTAGCATTACAAATGTTAGCAAGGTTACACTGAACTTGGCAGGATCACAGACAGCAAGACTGAGCAGTTTAGCAGTCTTCAACTTGGTCCTAGGACTTCAGCTGTAACTATCAAGGCACTGCTCTAAAGACAGTATATTAGACACAATAGGTCAAATGGTTCTGTAAACACATAATTACCCTGGGGACACTTTTATGTCACCTTGTTTCTTTTTTTGGATGCTGTTTTGTTCACTGTATGCTCTCATTACCTCTAAAACCTGGTAAGTGTGAATACTGCATCACCATGTAAGTCACCTTTGAATTTGGGCCGCACAATTTGTGTTTCTTTTCTCCCAGTATCAGCAGGCACAGCTCTGAGTGGAAACCCTGTTACAGTCAGTGTAAACAAACACTAAATTATCAAGACAAATTAACTTTGATATTTGCAATTTCTACTTCACAGCCAGTACTTATCAAAGACTATGAAATGCCCACAAACTGTTTTCCCCTCCCCCTACAAGAAAGTAATTTCCCTAACTTTCCTGTATTACTCATCATCTTTTCTTCTTGAATTACTATGTTTTACGACATTCATTCAAACCTCTCACATTATAGCTCTGGAAGACAGCAAAAATACCTGTTCCTGCCATCTTAGACAGTGTACGCTCTCACTCCATTACATTAATGCTAAGCACAATTTCGCTGCTTTCAGAGATAACAGGCACGACAGCTCTGAAACAGAAAATCCATACTAACCAGGTCATAAACTTCCACTATCAATGTAAATGTAATTGAGAAATAAAAGCTATACTGCAAAGACATGCTAAAACACTGTTTTACAGTGGTACTCCTTTACTGCCTGTCATTTTGATCAGAAAAATCCATACCATCACCAGTGAAGTTGACAAGGAATGGAAAGCATGGCCATCAATAACATCGCCAATGCCTGGGTGCCTTTGCGTGTAACTTACAACCTCAGCTAGCAGCTTTTTTTTTTAAAAAATGAAATTGCTAAATTAAAAATTGTTCTTTTTATACTCCTAAAGTTTAAATATTGCCAACAGTTTTACTGATAGTTGTTGATGAGAAGAACAGATAACTGTTAAACTGAAGACTTTAATAAAATCTGGGGCGTAAATGTTTACTCGGCCTCAGAGAGCAAGCAGTCCCTGGACACAGGGCAATTCTTTCATACACTCAGTTAAATATTTATGCAGAAATAGATAAAATTGCTATTATTTGTTTCTCGGTTACAAGAACAATGAAGAGGTTCCCATGCTTTGGGGTACTGAAAAGAGAAATGGAAGCAAGAGAAGCCCAAACTCTAGCCCTGGCAGAGAAGTTTGTTGTACATTAATCCTCCTGTACTCAGTCACAGACAGCCCCAAAAAGCCCACTGCAAGGACGCACAAATTCTGCAGGCGTTCTCCCCCAGCCTCAGAGCAACTGGGGATCTCACTTTGAAGCCCATACCCAAGTCTTCATTTAACTTACCTCACATTAAATACTTATTTAGCCAATTTAAGAGAATAAAATATCTGAGTTTGGATCGCTATCATCAAGGAAAAGCTTTGCCTTTCTGCTTTCCAGGCAGGTACCGAGACAGCCTGACATTAATTGGAAAGGTGGTTTGGCATTTTATGGAGAGGAGCCGATGCCTAATAGATGAGAACAGCAGAGTAAACCCCTGAGGCAGCAGGCACTACAGAGGAAAAAGGGGAACGAAAAAAATCAGTGCAAAGTAGTATCGGAGGGAAAAGGGGGAGTTAACTTACATCCGTAGCAAACTCTGCTGGCCAACTGTTATTCATTATTATTAGTTTACGGTTTTGGTCTAACAAACTGGAAAACAAGAAAGTTGAGGACTTTTTCCCCAGTCATTACTATGTAGGCTAAGCCCTAGGCTCAACTATGGTTCATGTGCTATTTGTTTGCTGTTTTACCCTACCATTCTGAATTCTATGCCAGCAAGTGCCCGACAGCATGATTTCAGCAGTGTGAGCACACCTAGCCTAGCATGAGCTCCAAGCAGAAACAGCTTTATACCAACACAGTGTAAATCCTAGGCCCCACATCACAATTTCGGATCGGTTTTCAGGCATACAATTAGGTCTGGATAGCTTGTAACAACCCAAAGTAACAAGTACAGCCACCCCATCCCCCTGTGACAATTTTCACATCAACTCGATTTTTCTAAATCTTATGTTAGCCTAAACCTCGGGACATGGTATTTTTATTGCTTTTTCTTTTCATTCTTCCATTTTCTCCTTCCAGCTCCCCTGATAACTGAGTAGTTAATGTTACTTTTGATCAATTGTTAGAAAAACAGCAAATCTATGACTGTTCGTGTAGCTATACCGACATAAATCGCCCTCCTAGAGCTTACATGGGTCTTTCATTGAAATCCACCAATATAACAAATAATAACAATAATACCCCTTCAATAAGAATAAAATATTCCAATGAATACATTCCATAGTAAATTTTGTAAAGTGCACAAAAATATTAATGAAATACTAAAAAAAAAGAAAACAGTTTTCTAGTGTCACCATGAAAACTTCTGAAATATTGTTAAAATTAAATAGAAGTCATCTAATGAGACTTTTTGGCTCTAATATATTGGCAGACAGCAGCAACATTTTTCAGAAAAATTACACCAACTAAATATACTGTATCTTAGCAGCATAAAAATTCCCTACAATCAGATGCAATTGCGGGCCTAGTAAGCATAAACCTGACAAAATGTTACAAATGTAGTTTTCATTTAAAAGAATGGATTTCCATGGAATCCTAGAGGTAACATTTGTTATTTTGTTTACATTGTATTCTGGTAGTAAACCCAACTATATCCAATCACTTTCTCTCCCTCTATCTGTCCTCCCAAAATTGCACAGAGTACTGGAAAATTTAATCAAGTTATAAGATATGGCCACACTGAAGAAGCCATATTAAACAAAACCAAGTTCAACCTAGAGCCTAAAAACAAATAATCCCAGAAAATAACAATCATTGTCAAACAACCGCAGCTTCACACTACCGACCGATGCTCCCCACACACATAGATGGCACTGGGTCGAATGCGCCGCCTTGTATGGCCAGGTAGCTGTGGCAAAAACTTGAAGTATTTGGGCATCAAGTCCAAGCACGCATCATGAAACTTCTTAATCCTCCAGTAGTAAATCAGTGGGTTCAGTGCAGACTTGAGGTAGCAGAGCCAAAGGAGCCAAGTGCTTATCTCAAAAAAGTTGTGCTTGTAGTAGAAGTGGCTGTTGAATGTGGCAATAAGGCTGTAAGTGGTGAACGGTGCCCAACACACTATGAAGACAAGGAACAAAATCAGGATGGTTGTGAAGGCACGAGTTTTAAAGCTCATATCAATATTCATCTGAAAAGGTCTCTGTAAGCTCATGAGACCAAGTTTGCTGGCCTGGCTGAGGCATATGCTATCAGGGTGGCTGTGGATACGAACTGCATTGTGGCGCACGGTGTTGAGTATGCCCATAAAAGAATACAGCATTACCAGGAATGGAATAAAAAAAGAAATTAGCAAGATAACTATCACGTAGGCTCGGTAACCCGGGCTTGTAGAGTAGCCAAAAACACACTGCGGTGCTCTCGAGGGTATCTGCAGATTAGGATTCCCTACTGATAATGGAAAAGCAACAACAAAGGATGCCGCCCAGGAAATCACAATGAGAATCTTTGCACGGTAAGGGTTCAGTTTATCTTGCCTCTGAACTATGATAAGAAAGCGGTCAATACTAATAATCAGAAGAATGGCTACCCCCTCTATGACGAAAAGCCAGAAGAACATGGCAGAGACTCTGCAGAATATATCCCCAAAAATCCACTGAGTGGTAATGATTGTTATCAGAGCAAAAGGCATGTTCAGCACTGCCAGCAGCATGTCTGCAAAAGCCAGGCTTGCTAAGAGGATGTTAATTGCAGATCGCATAGCTGCCTTCTGGTAGACCATGAGGCAGACAACAAAGTTTCCAAGGAAAGAAACCAACAGGATAAATATCATAGCAGCAGAAAGAATGATCTGGAGTGGCAAACTCAAGCTCCTGAAAACTTCTTGCGATGGCAGGACAGCTGTAGAGTTTAGCACAGAAGTACTTCTCTCAGTGGTGAGCACGGCACCTGAACTATATCTCAATGGCTGTGTTGTGCCACTACGAAGCAAGAACTGGGGAGTGGTAAAATTCGTATAGGCATTTTCATAAACAATAAAAGTAGCATTTGAGGTCCCAGAGTGGGCCAGCGTCAACATTGCTGAGAACACCATTGCTTCAGGAGAAAGGAAAGCAGAACCGAAGGTCTTCAAGGCATTTCATCTTGTTCAGGCAGTATCTTATTCCTGGTCATTTAACAAATCAAAATTCAACAGCTGAAAGCATCAAAGTTCTTAAATTCATGTCAGTATTTCCATCTGAAAAAGAAGGAATTTAAGAAACAAAGTAAGACTCTGAAACCAATGGGAACCAAACAGCGGCTCCACTTTCCTTAATGACAAAAGAATCCTTAATACTTATTTACACTTTAGGTCAACACAATTTACTTAAGCACCAGACACAGCAGTCTCATAATATTTGGTCTTCTCTTATAGATCCTGCTCCTATAGTCTTGCCAATACTGTGCATACTCTCAGCTTTAGAGATTTAAATAAACTGCCGACTGCTGCAAACTTTAATAACACTTCCAAAGTAGTATCAGCATTGCCTGTCTGCCTGTTTGGTAAGCACTAGAAAGCCTACCTATCTGAGCTATCCTACATAATACAGAATTCTTGGTTCCATGTCAGTCAGCAGCAGCAGATGCATCAGGAAAAATATGTAAAACATCCTAATCTGTTATTAATTATTAAATAACTTGCCAACAGGATTAAAATTTTTCTCAATTTGTTTCATTTGGTGACTGATACATATTGAGGTGCAGGAAACTAACTCGTATGCAGTCGCTACAACCCTTCCCCCTGCAGCAAGGTTTCCTGCTTTCACTGGTCTACACAGGTCTTTGTTAATTCACTTTGGTATCCCACATAATTTAACTGTGCGCCCTCTTTTTCCCTGTAAATCTAATCCTTCAACATTCTGCTGAACTCCGTCCCTCATCATTATACTGATACAATGCAACATTTCCTTTTACAGTTTATATGTACTGTCTTGTACTATTAACACATGTATTATTATTTGTACTGTTCTTACAAACAAATAAAACACAAAAGTTGAGAGTAGTTTTGCTTTTTCAGTGCTAGCTCTTCATAGAACTCCTCCTTTCTATCTTGGACTATTAAATTAAACACTGTGAGTACTCTGGCATCTGATCTAGCTGGAAACCAGAAGGACTCCATGCCTTTTTAAAGAAGAAAAAAGGAAAAAAAAGATCACCATAGCCAGAAACAAAGTAGGATTCACCTCCTCCATTCTGGAAGACTGTAACAGATTGCCCGCTGAAGATGCCTGTATCCCTCTTCTGACTGAGAACATAAAAACAGCCTGAAGTGACTATCTCCTCCACCTCTACACATGGTGACAAGCTTGTGCTACTAACTTGAGAAGCTTACTTTTGGTAACACCAATCCTGCCTGCAGTATTTATGCAGGTTCTGTTTGGTATCAGCATCAGGCAAAAGTGAAGGGAGGAAGGAATGCTTTTACGAATTTACACAAGGACCAAATGCTTTGTGGAAGATCAAAAGTTTGCTCTTCCCTGGATAATATTTCACCAACAATGAACTGTAAGACAACAAAGTCTAACCTATATGCCCAGTTTGGACATTTAGCCATCTGAATGCAAGCCTGCTCAGGCAGCTGCCAAGGATTTTCCTGGGGTGCATCAAGAAGAGTGTGGCCAGCAGGATGAGGGAGGTTCTCCTTCCCCTCTACACTACCCTGGTGAGGGTAGTGGAAGAGAAGTTTTCATTAGTCTGCGTCTGTGTTTTCAGAAGATGAAAATTATTAAAAGCCATACAATAAAAGATGGAGTTTTCAGTATAAGTATCAGGTAAAAGTGAAATAGTCTGTTAGTTCTTCAGGGAAGCATAACAGAAACAGAGATTAGATTAGGGTGCAGAAGGCATTCACTGCAGACATTTGCCAGGCATCCATCAGGATTGCCGGAGAGAATATTGCATTGCAGGTCAATAGGGGAGCTGAGGCCCAGATTTCCTAAGTCTGAATCATAGCTCTGTTGTTGATTTCTTGTGCAGCCTTTGACATATTGCCATTAGTTCAGTTTTCAAAAGAGACTATTCCTTTTCAGTCTAAGGATGCACAGGGTCTGATCTTTCGAAGTCCTGCGCAGTTGTTTTGAGTTGTGAGTGCTACCCACATGTTCAGAGCTGGCTTTTTGTGTTGCAGTCTGGCTACTAAAAACATAGACATGTTCTCTATGAGAGGTAAGGATGAACTAATTTCTGTTTCTTCAGCAAGCTGGACCTCCCCCCCGTCCCTCAAACTAATAAATAAGAATAAGGCCCAAATTTTTCTTTAAAATGCTTGTTGCTGAACAGTTCAATCAATGTCTGAGAGCTAAAAAATGGCTTTTTTAAAATACTGAACACTGGCAGCTGAAATGGCAACTGTGGCCATTCAGTATCTTGGAGGAATCAGCTCCTGAATAAATGCCTAAATTTGCCTTTATGTCTCTGGGTCACAGTAGTCTATATAGTTATTATCCATCTTACTGATTTCAGATTGGAACATGTTGAAGAAAATACCAGAATTCAGGAGACTCATAAAACAATAACAATCAAAGCTACATAAGTGATTAACAAATCAAAAAGAAGAAAAAAAAAAAAAACCCAAACAGTTTCTCAGTTGAATTTTTTTCTCTTGCATAAACCCTCATCACAAAAATTATCCCACTTGCTCCATTGGACAATATTCTATGAACTAAACCTTCTCAGGAGAGCAAAATGGTTTGATTTCAGAATCAAATCCAAGTTCTACTTCATGCAAGTATTAGTGTAGTACACGCAAATGTTCATACTACATGCTTCTTGCACCTAGAGTCAGTTAACGGTTACTGAAATATTTCACCATGAGCACAACAAATGGAACAACTCTGAATCCCTTCATTTCCCTAACTCTGATTCTTCAGGAACAGTGACAGTTCACTTTAAACTTTCTGGAAGGGGTTTTTCTAGTATGGGGCTAAAACATACCCATGAATAAATCTGAAAACCTTGCAAATAACAGAGGTTTTCACAGATTACTACTTCTCTGTTCAGCTATAATTATTTATGAGAATAGGGATTCTTCTTTGGTTAATGAACACCATCTGCTAACCAGACAGGCAGTAATACGGAAAGATCTCTAAATTATCCCTTGCACAATCTTCAATGACTACTTAGATTTTAGCCAGAGGAAAGCAAAGACACCAAATACATGTTTCCTGAGCTTTCTGTTTGTTGCCTGATTTCCTAGCAACTAACACCAGGTTAGGTAGTTGTTTTAAGCATTTTTCAAGGGAATTCCAGGACCTTTACACTACTAAAAGAGTATATGCCCTCCCTTTTTCTTCTCAGTTTAACTGCAGGGCTGAAATTTCCAAAATGACCGCAAAGAGGTCTGCACAAACTGAGTATATGCCATACGCAGTTCAGCTGCAAGTAACTTTTCCACAGTGCAACTGTCTGCATATCTGTCCACGTACAGCAAGGCTGTGTGTTTCTGTGCTGAGAAAAACATTTGAAGATGCTTCACTAGGAACAGACTGGTTTCAGATTATTCACTATTATTTCAGTGAGAGCTGAAGTCATGCAGCAATTTATAAGTTATGCTTCTGTATTTTTATTTACCCCTAAAGCCCAAATCCTTTTTATTTTGTTGTGATAAACAGTACAACTTCAATTTCTTTGAATAGAAGCAAACGCTAATCTGATGTTTGCAGATAAATATAAACACTGGGAGAAGGTTTGTGTTCATTTAATGGTGAAGCCAGAGATGGAAGAAGTTTGATGAGCTGAGATTATTACATCATCATTTAAACTTTTCCTATTTTGATATCTTAATAAAGTGGTCAGGCTTCTTTTGTATGGAAAGTACATTCCTGGATAAATCAAGATGTGTTTCTTAGCTTGCTCAAAAAATAGGAAAAGGATACAGTACATACAAATGCATGCTTCAGAAAAATAGCACTGGCATTTCTCCTGAAGTCTTTGTTTTAAATGCAAAATCCCTACATATATTCACATATATTCATATATAGGTATGTATAAACAAATATACATCTACATCTTCAGCCTGAATACCATTCATATGAATGTAATTTGTTTGATACTTTTTCTGATTATTTGCAGTATCTGCCAAGGCAGATTTCAAAGCCTACTATGTGCAGCTGCAAAGTCAGTGAATCAAAGTTTGCTTCACATTTTGAAATAGTATTCATGGACAAATCTTTTTTTCTTTTTTTTTCTTTTTTTTTTTTATTCTAAGGCTGGGCAAATCTTTCACATAGAACATTTGTAAGCATTTCAGAAAGCTTTTCTATCATTACTTGAGTTTTTTTCATTTTAGTGTTCCACAGATGCAGCAAGTGAGTTTAAAGGCAGGAACATTTGTTTTAATCTCTTAAGTATTTCTGTAAATATTTTGTTAAAATCATCTAGCATCTATACTTGCAAAAAAAGCATAACAGAACTGATTCTTACCTCATCCCTATAAGAGCAGAAACATAATATATAGACTTTCTGCCAGCTGGCCAGAGAGTTTAGAGGTTATGTTTCTGCTCTGATATGGAGGCTTCTGCTTGCATGTGCAGGTCAGTCAAAATAGTCCAGGTGTGAAGTTCACGTATCTGCAAAGATCAGTGAGTCCTTTCTTCAGCTATTAGTCAGTGAATACTCAGGCGTACACTCAAGCAATTTCCAATCTGTTTGCAAAAAATTAATAAATGAATTGCAACATGAGTTCAGCACATTCATTATAAGAAACGAATCTCAGAGATCTAAACTTTACCTCCATTTTACTGGAGCACTAAATAAGAATCACTTCTGTTTCAACAAAAAGCCTTTTCTGGGAACATTTGTAGTTGGAAGAAAAGAAACGGCACATTAATAACATTTTGACATTCTTATTCATGTGCTTCACATACTTCATCCAGAGAATATTGATTGAGTTCAGAGAAAATATAAACCACTCTGGAGAGGGAGCATGAGTAATCTGAATGCTACCTGCACGGGTTGCACAGAAAGAAAGGTCTCTGCCTCCAAGTGCAAGACACAAGCTTTCCACCCATCTCAGCCACTTCGGGTTTAAATAAAAAACACGTCTTTGTGGCTATCAGGAAACTCTTAGTAGGAGAAGCTGAGTCATAACTGCCTGTTTAGTTATAAAATGTTCCCAGCTTTCTTTGGGCTGAGATAAATAGCACTTGGCTTTGTTCTTCCCTGGTGAAACTCCCCTGTTCCCACCCCCTCAGGAGCCGAGCTATCGCGTTGGGTTGGTGAGAAATCTCTCTGTTTCCCAAGCTGGCCAGGCGGCTCTCCCCGCCTGAAAGCTGTTGGCAGCCATCATAACATTCCTGCTGCTGAGGGAAAAGAGAGAAAACCCCTCACCCTGCAAAGTCAGATGTGAGGCTCCCCCCTGCCAACAACTTTTTTTTCTCCAGTTGTAAAAACCCAACGACCTGGTTTCTTTTGAGGAAAATTAGGCCATCTTCTGATGGCACTGGGAAAAAAAAATGGGGTGGTGGGTTACACTGAAGCTTTCTTCCTCTCTGTCTCTCTGCTGAAATGTTCATGGATATTGAAGTTTCAGGGGCTGGCAGGCCTGGGAGAAGTGTGTGCATTATCTGTTTCTGTTTCTGTCCCTGTCCCCAGAGGGACTGAAGGCAGGACTGGTTTCAAATACGCTTACAAGCTCTGTTACTCCTTGTTAGAGACGTCTGGTAGCTTGGCGATGTAGCTTGGTGACTGCAGGGCAAATCACCATTGTGCAGCAAGGTGGGGGAAAAGGGAGAGGATCTAAGCTCGTGCTGATTCACCTGTGAGGTCAACCTCAGCTATGTAAAGGCTTTCCTGGGTTATAGCTAACTATGGTTCAACAGTGGGAATTCTTGTGTTTAAAAGGTGGTTTTCCACTGAGTACTGCGTGATCGACTGACAGAGATCTGTGTTACATTGCTGGCATGGCTGGATTTAGCATTTAGATGGCTTTTTTTTTAGTTTAAAATAACTTCTTTTTGCTTTGCTCCCTGTCAGACCTGCTGCTCTTTCCTCTCATAGATATTTAGTTTGCAGTCCTAGAAGTCCTAGAGCCAACTGTGGCAAAGCCAAACTCAAGTTTTCAGTGAGGAGCTGAAAAACCCCATGGTAGAGATGATGGCAAATGGGGCTTAGTGATGCAAGTGAGCTCATCGATGGAGTGAAGACTGGAGGCAGCCTGGGCTGCAGTGACCATGCATTGGTGGAATCTACAGTCCTGAGGGATATGGGAAAGGCAACAAGTATAGTCAGGACCCTAAATTTTAGGAAAGCAAACTTCCAGCTCTTCAAGGAGTTAGGCAATAGCACCCCC
>Ga0181612_160129_pt1 | contig 24038 bp, 16 predicted proteins | sample HoacroProtozoa21_FD_119630 | JGI IMG/M metagenome (GOLD analysis project Ga0181612, IMG submission 119630) | Hoatzin crop microbial communities from Cojedes, Venezuel. Combined Assembly of Gp0051906, Gp0051904, Gp0051908
GACCCACTACAAATCTCCACTTCTTTTATTTATCTTCTCCTGCATGGGCTACTAAACATCTGCTGCATTATTGCAAACACAGTTGGCAGACAAGAAATTGTGGGTTTGGGGGTGGGTTTAGATGAGCATTGGCTCCAGTTCCTACTAGAAATCCTATATAATTTAACAATTATATGTATTTTTCCCATAATATTTTTTTGATCATTTACAAAGTCAGAAATATTCTTTACTGACATTGCAGAGTTTTCTTAAAATAATTTCTATAGTATTCTCTTTAATATCTTGTTTTCATTCAGTGCAAAATTATACAGGGGTTTCTGTGTGCAGTGATGAGAATGCGAACCATGGTACCTCATGTAGCTAAACCTACAATCAGATGAGTCACACATGAATTCAGAGCCCTCCACACCTTCCCATTTCACAGCTGCCTTTGACAGTGAGGAACTTCAACACCTGAGTTACTGCTGCCAGCATCTAGATTCAGTCACAGAACCATCTCATATAAAATCCATTTTCCCTTTCCTTCTAGCCTATATTTATGTTGCTTCCTTTCTCACCGCTCTGACCCACAAGTGTAACTATCTTAATCTTCCTGTTTTCTCCCACACTGCATTCACCATCCTTCTCTGAGTTCTTAAGGCATTGGAGAGCATTGTCTCTACCTGCAGCCTGTCAGTTTTCTCCCTGATCCATTTCCCACACAAACTGTTCTGCCACTTTGCCCTGTCTTAGTGCATCTTTCAGCACTTCCTCTTCTTCTTTTGACACTAAGGTTATTTTTTTTTCTCCGTACTCAGCCTGGTATTTTTGACATTTCGTGCCTCCTGCAGTGTGCCAGACTTCTGCACTTTCTTCTTTCAGATCCCTGAAAATTCGCATTGTCAGTTTAACTTTGCCCCCACAAATGTCTTTTTGGAGCACCTTGTGCTTGCTGTCATGTTTTAATGCCTTCAGACAGCCCTTCACAGAGCAGAGTGAGGGAACAGCAACTCTCCTGTCCACCCACCTTCCCATTTTTGCTGCAGTGCTCTCCCCATCGCGTGAGAGAGAAGCTGCATGATTACACACCCTCCTCTTGCTCTTCCCTCATGCTCTCAACATCATGCCTGTATCTGGCCCTGTCCCTGCTCTAGCTTAAACGTATGACTTGCACCAAGAAAACCCTAAAATTTAGTCCAGGCCAACCTTCCCAACAGCAATAAATCTAACCCTACCAGCTCATGGGAGCTGTTTGCTGTTCTCAGCTGTGCTGCATCTGATTTAGGACACCGTCCTGCACATCTGTGTTCACAGGTCCAAGATTCTCCAGTCTGGGGAGGATCATTTCAGGCTCCACAGACTAATGCAACCAGTAAGTGGTCTTTCTCACTTTGATCCAGAATGCTGCTCTGCATAACTTAAATATGTCAGCAAAACATTCTGAAATGGAAGCACCTTTATGGGACAGCCCATATCTGTACATTTAGATCAGCAGAACCTTTCTCATGACCTTCTGGGATCAGTTTTACTGACAGTAAAACCAAAAACCTCTCATAATGCCATTCACAATGTATTAGTTGCTTGGTATTGCTGTCTATAGGTCAATGAATTGCAGGAGCCAGTGCTTTAGACTTTGATTGTCTAGAAATTTATAGTAAGTGACAACAGTAAATTCTAATTTACACCACTCTTTGTGTGCCCCTGGTAACGTCCCAACCCATTAACATCAGGCTTTGTGGCGTTTGTCCTTGCCTTGTGTGACTGTCAAACTCTCATGCTTAGGTCAGGGCTATGTCAACCCTTGCACAATAGCCCCTCTTCGTGTTTTAAAGTATATGTTTTTCTTCTGATACTTTCTCCATTCCATTTTCTTGCTGTACCAGTTTAAAATGTAATGAGGCAGTGCTAGCAGACCAAATCTTGCTTTGTTACAGGGATGTGCATGTACAGTTACGCTCTTGTCTGCAGTGGATTAATGCCCCGTTGTTACCACAGTCAGCTCTGAACATGATGTGCAGCCTCTGTGGAGGCAATAGCTCAATGTGAGCCACTCCCTAAGCACTCCAAAATGGGCTCGCTCTTTTTTTTGTGGAGGAAGACATAAAAAATCTATTGACTAAACCAGGACAAGCTGAAATAAATGCAACAATCTTGCTAGTCAAGCAGAACCTGAAGTATTAAAAATAAATTCATATTTCCTTCTGCAGGGTATCTATGGACCTCTCTTCAGACATCAATACTGCTGCTGAGCCTTATGGCTCTGTGAAGCTCTGAAGTCCTGTTCAGTGTTCAGATGCTGCTGCATGTTCTGTTACAACTTCTGTCCCCGGCATTAACGAGTCTACGGCTTAAATTTGTAAATCAGAGAGGCTGACAACTTTCAGGATATAAAATGAATGTCACGCTTTTTCACCCCCTTCCCCTTACCTGCTTGAGGATTTCTGCTGCTGTTTCATGTGAACAATCAAATATCACGTAGAACTCCTTGCCCTTCTTCATCTCCTTGAGTAAAGGCCTGGCATCTTTATTCCCAGAGGGCAGCTGACGGATTTTGATTTTAATGTTGTATCTAGAAGGGGCTTTGATGAGCTCTTGCAAGCGAATTAGACCTGAAAAAATGATACACAATTACAAAACTTACCATTCTGTGCAATGAGTATTTATTGTCACTTAATCAGGGTCTCTTATCAGTCCCAACATATTTCACATACCCAAAGGGGAGCTGTTAGCTTCATACTTGCCAGCCTCTCAACTTATATTGTTATAGATTTTCCTCTTCATAGTTATGCTTGGCTTCAACATAAAAATATTCAGAAACGTACTTTTAATTGGTTCACTATAGGATATGTCTGTATTGATGCCATATTGCTACAGTTTATTGCAAAAAGCACAGAATGCTTCTTCCCTGGCAGCTAATTATTATTCCAATATTAAACAACAAAAACATAGCACTGAAGAAACCTCCTTACTAACTTTCCTACCTAATGTCAAGCATGACCAGATGAGGGGAAACAGAGGAAGAAAAATATTCAGTGGCCAGAACCTCCATTGTGGCTCACTTAGTGGTTAGCCTGAGTAGCACTTGCCAGTAATTATTCTTAATAAGCATCCATATGGCTTTCATTGTCCTCACTCCAGCATATGTTGCAATACCCCAGAGAAGGAGCCTTAAATTTTTCTTGTCATCAGTTTAGAGATGAAAAGTCTGAAGGCATAGTGAAATTAAAGGACTTGTGTAAGGTCACATAGCAAGTCTGAGATCTTACAGAGAACTGAAATATTTTGAGATCCAGCTCTACATCCATAAACACGAGAACGTGATTTCTAAGACTGTGTCTTCGGTTGGTACAAATTTACATGGCTTATTTGAAGTCAGTGGAGCTCAACCAGTTGAAGATTTGTCCAAGTATTTAAACACAGTGCAATTCTACTAGCTAATTCAGCACTCCTATATAATTTGTACTGCCTCAAAAACTAAGTAAGATAGTTAAGAGTTCTTTGAGGTGTGTGATTACAGTCTCTTTCTCATTATCCATGAACATAATTTACCCACAAGAAACTCGTGATCTCCTGCTGAGTGAAAGTAAAAAGTTGCCTTAAAAACACGCCTAAGGAGAGAAAGAATACAGGCAAGAAGCACTTCTTCAACAAAAATCAAACAAATTATTAATATGAAAAAACTCATCACTCTCCTGCTGGAAGTGGGTATATATTTGTCTTGTGTGTGACTGTCCTTGGTTGAATGGCCCAGTGGTATATACAAGGCAAGATAAAATATCCCTGTTTCTTCTGAGGTTAGCAAATTATTGCTATGTTGAGGACTGTTGGCTTTCACTCAAGTGCTGGCAATGTGTCTTGAAAAACATAATCTTTCCCTTTGCCTGCAATGCTGGGCCTGTTCTTTGCAGGTTTTCAAGTATCAACAATCAATATAGAATATTAAGCATTATGAGTATTCAAATGTAAATTACTGCACACGCTGTGAGATCGGAGCCTGGCTGGTAGCCAGACTGTGTAAATATGAAACAATTTGAGCTCATTATTGTGAGAATAAGGCACATGCATCCAACACTGACTAACAAGCAGGGGAGTTTATGTAAATCTGGCTGTAAAGCTGTAGCTTGTTGTACCATGCACTCAAGTGTTCAGCCCTTGACTGCAGTGCCTTCGCTACTATAAGGAATGGCAACTCTGGGAGGGAAAACGAAGCTTTGGGAGGAAGAGTCCAGCGTGAGTGGAATCCTGCATATTACCCACAGCCTCAGACTGACTATTTCTGTTTCTCTTTCTGGCAAGAAAAAGTGCTTCAGTGCAAGTGTGGTGAACTGCAGAAGCAAATGAAAAGAATTTCACCCCCATCTCCTTTTTGGTTGAAGGAAAATGCTATGTGCCTTAAAATATCTACTTCAGTCACATGAGACTTGGACCTTGCACTTCCCATCACTTCCTACTGCCACATGAAGTGAAGGCAAAGCCGGGCTATAGTGTAATGAAGACACCAAAGAAGCATTTAGGCATGAAAGGAGATACAGGGGGTTTTTTGGATGACCAGGCAAAAGCCTAAATCAACTGACTGCCAGCATAATTAATAGCGCAGGGGAATAACCATCAGTGCTTTCCTTCCTCTTCCTCCTGCTCAACAATTCCAAACCCTTGGACATGATACCACCAAGTCTTGATCTGGGACAAATCTTAAATGTGAAATGCTTAGTCTGACTCCTGGAGGGGGGTAAGGAAGGCCTGGGCAAGTGCAGTGCTTACGGAAGTCCCTTTTCTTTCACTTGGTGGGACCATCTGGACCTCAGCCTGCAACAGGCAGAAGGCATTGCTGACTGCCCACAAGGTCAAGAAGGAAGTAGACATCCAAGTTGGGAAGAGCTCAGAAGAGACGTCCCGTGCACGGCCACCCTCTTTGCAAAGTGGGTGAAGTGACCTGAACAGTAACACAGGACTGTGTTGGAGTAGGAACTTGAGTAGAAAAGGTTTTACAGAGTCTGGCCGGGTGGAAGCTCTGGTGGCTGAGCCTGAACTGTGAAGGGCCTCAAGAAAGTATTAGCCAGTCCTATTGTGAAGAAAGGCTCAATTTAGGGCTTCAAAACAAAATCTTTGAAGGTGGAAACCAGACTTACATCACTAACTTCCTCGGCATACTGTCTGTATTCTGCTGTCTTTTACCCTGACACCTAGACACTTTCTCCTTTTCCTTCAGAAACAGGGTTTGGGATTTTCTGTATTGTTGAGAAAGTATCTTGTGGTCTCTAACCTTGATGCATTCGGTAAACTTTGCAGTTGGATCTCCAACCACCAGCAGTAGTTTGATCAAGAGAAGTTGTTTGCTCTGACACTTGAGTAAAATGTTGGAATATGTGAAAGACTGAATATTTCATGTCACTTCAAGATGTCTAGAAATACTGCAAATTGTGTGGGACGTATTCAGGAGTTCAAATATGCCTGACACAAACACAATGTTACAACAGGCAAATAGTCACACATATTGGCAGTAAGTGTGGTTAGTGTGTGTTGGTAGAAAGTGTACACCTCCTCATTTCCCTTTTTTTTATTGTTTTAATTAAAAAAATGTAGTTAATTCAGTAACACTTAAAATTGAAGAGATGTTTTTACTGCTTTGGGAGAAAGTACTCCTTTTTATTAGTAAATAGTGTTAAGGTTATCAAACTTAGATGTCTCTTGTAACGGCAAGTTCAAAGAAAGCAAGTTCAGTAAGAACTCAAATTCTGCCTTGCGTGAACAAATTGAACTGATATGATGAAAACATTTGGTTCCCCTGAGTCTTAAAGAAAGGCTGTGAGAGCTGGCTAACAAGTGGGGAAAGTCAGGGGTTCCCACAGCAGGTGAGGAATATCCTGTAGTTGGCCTTCTCAACATCTGTCAGGTTAAAATTATTGAATTCAGGCAAGAGGGAGTGGATGTAAAGCAGACTCAAACCTGCACTGAAGGCAGTGTTCTTGCTTTTGTTTGAGTTGTTGATAACAGACAATGTTACATGTCTGTTACAGATCTATGTGCCAAATACAGTGTGAAAGTGGGATATTGGAAGAGACCTATTACAAACCACTGAATTACACCAAAGAACAGTAAGTCTACACAGTTCTAGCATGTGGAAAGACAAACCATAATTCATGGTACCTAAATGGGGAAATACGTGCTCGATGTATCATACAGTCTACTGCAAGGCTTCGTTAGATTGTCTTTAAACTTTAAGAGACAACTTTTTGCCTTACACAAAGGCACTGCACTTGATGTAAACCAACTCTTTTTTAACACCTTGGTGAAAAATAAAGAGGAATTAATAATCAGAATGAAGACTGATTCTGGCCTGGGGACTCTGAACATAACGTGGATTATGCTTAATAAGGCAAAAAGGAGCACAGTCTCAACCTGAAAAATAAATACATTTGCTTAGGAGTCTTATTTTTCCCTAGCACTGGAAAGCTATAGGCATTAACAAGCAGGATGAGAATTTCAGAAAGAGAAAACTATGAGATGTCTAAATAAATATTTACTCTAGAACCAGAAGCTATTAGTTTACTATGAAGAAAGATGACTTTGGCTGAAAGTCCATCTTTCAATGGCACAGTAAGGACAGCAATAAGAAACAAAAATCAGATGTAGTATGCTTTATTATTCTTATTGATACTGAAGTCCAAGAGATGAGAGGGTAAAAATCTGATCAGTTCAGCTCAGGAAACATGAAGGAATTTTAGGAACAAAATACAAGTTTTGTAACTGCTGTAGGTCCCTTTGGAGCAGACGGTAAATTTGTTTAACGTGGTACATTTGGTACCCTTTAACATGATATTTGATTAGAAACAGAATGAGTAAGTACTTCCTATTCTAAATGTAATTTTTTGCACTATTGGTTGCAGGTTTTCTAGACCTGTTTATATAAAATTTGCGTTATCATTGACAGTCATATAGAGTCCATTCAGTAGATTACTAACACTCAACAACTAATGTGATAAATATTGGAACCCTGAATGAATTCTACAGAACTGGAAAAAAGTGCTAATGTTTTGTCTATGTCAGAAAGGGTATGTGAAATGACATGCAGCATCTTACACCACTGTAAGCACTGGACAAGCTAAGTGTAAAGCTGAGATGGTGGTAAAATATTGAAGAATGAAAACTTGGGACTACAATTAAGAGAGACATTAAGTTGTCAAGGGAAGATAGCTCTGTATCACACTTAAGTGCCTTTGTTTGGTGTTACAAGTTCTGTTGACACAGGTAGCTTCCTAGATGTAAAGCACTTGCCCCCAAGATGTGTCCATCATACAACCTGCTCATGAACAATGTGGGACTATAAAATAAGCATTTGCCAGATCTCATAAAGCAGATGTCAATGAGAAAACCTCTTTAAACAGCAGAGGTCTGTGAAGGCTGGTGCTAAGCTGTTCAGACGTTTGTAGTGCTCTTGTCTCTCTATGCACTCCAAAGTCATTGACTGTAAAAAAGTTATGGCTGAAAAACATTTGGATGACAAAATTCAGCAGCACAGTGAATAGTTTCTGAGATAAGGAGGGTAGGAAGAAATTATTTGGATCATTTGGAAACGTGAGCTCACTCAGATGATCTGTTGTTTTTTATTTTAACATTGCTCAGTCAGACTCGTTACTGCATTTCTGCTGATACATGTGTCCATGCAGCAGTGAAAACTGTAGTTAAAGGAGGTGGGCAACTATAGCTTGGCAGACTGGCACAGTATGTGGCCTCTGTGCTGGAGCTGACCATGATGGCACATGGACTTCGAGCAGTGCTGTGGGTGAAGAGTGAAAGAAGGATTTTCCATACTTCAAAATAGACGTTTAACCTGGAGCAGGGCTGACCTCAACTTGAATAATCTGGGTAAGGATCATTGGAAGTTCACTGTTACGGCTATGAGTTCATTGTTTGTTTAGGAATTAAGCTGCAATTTGCCTCTAAGAAAAAAAAAAGGTAATTATGTTTTTTCTTCTTGAAGTGTAACAATGCCAAACATGAGACATGAGAAATATTAAGAGCTTGAGTTAAATGGCGTCACTCTAACACAAATTCCAAAGACTATTTATATTGATCAAAGATGACCTGTTTATTTTCCTGACTCCAAGTTAATAAGATGATTGATGATTAATTTACTTTGTAAAAATCTCTGCAAATGAAGTCTTTTTAATATCAGCCATTTTTGTAACTAAGCACATACAGAGCACTTAGTGTTTTGGAATGCCGATTTGTTAATAGAGTAGGCTGAAAAAGACCTCTACTTGTTTATCCATGGGTATATTTTGGCATACAGTGCTAGGACTCCAGTAGAAATCCTGCTGAGCTAGACCATTGTAATGGAAATGCAAGAAGACCGCTGCAGTAAGTCCAGCCTGACTTGATCTTTCTCTTCTGTCTCCAGCCTTCTGGTGTACTCTGAGTCCAAGGTGAGCAGAACATTGACACTGAGACCTGTCTCTCAGATCCGGGAGGAAACATGCTTCTTTTGTGCTGTTAACAGTGCAGAAATAAATACAACCTTTTTAACCTTAAATTGATTTGAGGTGTTTTTTTTTAGCAGAATTCTGTCTTTCAGAAATGTTTTTATAACATGATTTATAAAGGTATGGGGTTTTTTTTTTCACATACTCCCTTTAAAGGCTTAGGCAGACGCCTGAGCTCATGGCTCGTCCAGGTTTGTTTTATGCCATTATCAGAGAATCAATTTAAATATTATCTGCACATCTGCAGAGCTCTAGAAGGTGCTATAGTCCTGTGGGCAATGGGAAGAGAAAGGAGAATGGAAGTCTCAGAGTGGGGTTGACAGTGAAGTGCTTAATTTGCACCAATGACCCTTAAAGCAAAACAGGATTTTTCAGAAATGTGTATGGTTCAGCTACACCTTTACCCTAAAAAGATAGTGTTGGAGGATGGTGGTGAGAGTTTACAGTGAAATAACTGTCAGTGTAAGTCTTATTTAGTTGGTTCTATTTCCTTTGTCTCTACAGATACAATGTCTCCAGGAAAATCTTTTCTGCTGCTTAGAAAGTGCCCTTACCTGTAACTTTGTGTCCTGCAAAAAGCAATCTGTTGGCAAACCTTGCTTAGCGTTTCCTGTGTTTTGATGGGAGAGCTATAGATATCTCTGAGCTTCTAATGTTTTTTTTTTTACGTGGCAACCTTTCCTTGTGGAGCCAGGTTATGGACCTCTAATCCATGACTGACTCTACACTGTAGAAGAGATTGTGTTCCCTGCAGTCATGCCTGGAATAAATTTTGGTGTGTAATCCTGCCAGACCGGACTCATTCTGAGAGCAGTTTAGGTACACAGTTCTCTCAATGGCCAGAGCAACTACTGCATTTCTCACAAACGATGTCTCCCCACTCCAGTGAGGGAAACGACGTTGCCTGAAATATTTTGGCTGTTGGTAGACTATATAGTATCAGCTACAGGGGGAGATATGTAAAGCCTAGATACATAAAGACATGTGACAGTGGCTTGGACTTCCTTATGGCTTTGATACTCTTTCAGAGTTTCTGTGCATTAAAGAAAAGTCTCAGTCTCTGACGAGCCATTAAATCACTTGTTCCCAGGAATGAGTTTATTATTATTTTGTTGTTGTTGTTGCTGTTCTGTGAATAAAAAGGGATGTGCTTCAGATATTGATTGTCTGTGGTATGTCGCTGGACAGCTCTGACTACTGTGTGCCCCAGGGGGGGGTTCTTGTCACAATGAATGAATGATCTTCTGTAAGTTAAGAGTCCGAGGCTGGAAATGTTTGCACGAATTACAACTTTCAGTCTTTGGTACCCAGCTGACAAGTGGGTTGGCTGTTTCCGAGACAGTTTCAAGGACCAAGGTAGTCTCTATATTAAAAATGCTGCAGCTTGAACTTTTGGGTTGTAGATGGGTCCCTGTTAAAATCAACTCCTAATTGAGAGGCGTAATCCCTAATCAGTCCCAGACTAGAATATTTATCAATTTGAAGCTGTGTTATTTGTTCCACAAATAGAAAGCAAAGCATGACTGAGTATTCAGAATCCAGTAGCTACCTCTTGGTGACTTCTTAAGGTCTGATGAAGAGAACAGCTTTCCAAAAGCCACAGCGGCAGAAGTATAGCTACACCTTACAGATGTTTTTCTTCTATATTCTGGGGAAAAGTGCTGTAAGTATGCCCAACTGAACTATCACAGGCACTGTCTCTCACAGGTTTTATTCATACAGAATCATAGAATCATTAAGGTTGGAAAGGACCTCTAAGATCACCAAGTCCAACCATCACCCCAGCATCACCATGTCTACTAAATCATATCCTGAAGTGCCACATCTACATGTTTTTTGAACACCTCCAGGGATGGGGACTCCACCCCCTCCCTGGGCAGCCTGTTCCAATGCCTGAGCACTCTTCCAGTAAAGAAATTTTTCCTGACAGCCGACCTTGAGGCCATTTCCTCTCATCCTATCGCTAGTTACTTAGGAGAAAACACCAGCACCTGTCTCACTACAGCCTCCTTTCAGGTAGCTGTAGAGAATGATAAAGTCTCCCCGCAGCCTCCTCTTCTCCGGACTAAACAATCCAATCTCCCTCCACTGCTCCTCATAAGACTTGTTCTCTAGGCCCTTCACCAGCCTCATTGCTCTTCTCTGGACACGCTCCAGCACCTCGATGTCCTTCTTGTACTGAGGGGCACAAAACTGGACACAGTATTTGAGGTCCATTAATATAAGTACATGTCCTGCAGCGCACCAGTACTACTTACCCGTGCTGTCCTCATATACTACTGTTACTATTTTCCAGTTGTAGTATAGTACAAGATCCAAAACTGCTCTGCTGATGGCTGCATAGTCTGGATAGAGGTTGATATAAAACGCATCTTTGTTGTCCACTGTAGGGTGCTTCCACCGGGTCTGAATATGTGGGACTTCAAGTGCATTGCAAATAGACTGCACTGCGCTGACGGAGGAGCTGTGCGAAGGTCCAAACAGAGCAGCTACACCAAGAGCGAGCTGGTCGCATGCTGAGGGGGAGAAGAAGAATCTGTTAGTTGGCAAAAGCAAGTAACTTGTGTGATGTTTACTGAGATCTTTTATCCTCCATCCATCCCCATCATTTCAAAGTGAGAATGGGTAACTGTGGTGCTCCTAAACCCACTGAAAGATTTGCAAATGGTTCTTGAAAATGGCTTTAGTAATTAGTGTGATATCCTAGAACCTGCTTGCTACAAATAACAGCCAAAACAACTTCTCTGCTCATTACCTTCAGATCACATCAGTTCCTAAATTGCCTTTCTCAGAATGGCAGAATCCTGGAGAAACCAGAAGCTTTCTGGCAGCATGTCAGGAAACCTGTTCGTGGAGTCATAACAGACACTATACGGATTCCCTCCATGACTGGCAAGCTTCTACCAATGTGAGTTGCTTTAATTTCAGACTACTGAAGGAATATAAACAGTAAAGGGCACTATGATTCATGGAGCTCCACAATCTGTGTTTACAAAACAGGCAGTAAAGCCTAAAGCCCTCAGTAATGGCACAGGGAAATAAAGAACCAGCACACACTGACATTTTAATACCTTTCTAAATCAGTCAAATGCTAGTATCAACAAAGGTTTCTTTCTCCTTGTGTCTGTATCTCAGATAAAAAATCCCTCCTGTAGGTGTCTTTTCATTTATCTTTCCCTCCCATGTCTTTTCAGGCTCGCAGACAGAAGATGAAGTAGTATTAATTGTTTTTGTCCATTAGTAAAATTTACTGCAAATTTTTCTAATAAGTTCTTTATCAAGTGGGACAAATCCCTGCACTGAGTTGCAGTGTTGTATTCTTTGTAAGGTAGTTCATTGTGGGAAATTTAGAAATTACAGTGATTAGATGAAATACTAAGTACATAAACATCCACAATGAGCTGGGATTTTTTAAAATAATATTTAGCTCTCTGATAGTAATAAAATATGACAGAAAATCAATTATTTTCTGTTTTCAGTCTGCGAATGAGTGTTTTACAGACAGCATGAAATGCACAGGCTTTCAAGGTTTAATTCAGAAGGCTTCTTAAAGGATCACAACTTTTAATGTGCAAATTGCATAAATAATATCAATAATTCATGATGAATAGGAATTACTACTATCTGAATGGATTCCTTGCATGTAGATCTACAAAAATATTTATCATTAACTTCTTCCTACAGATTAAATGAAGAAGGTACTTTCACATTAGTCTCAGAAGAGATTCTCACTCTACGGGGAATCTAAAATTCGAAAAATAAAAGAATAGGCAAAAAAATTTCCAAACTTGTCCACTCCAATTCTTAGAGTTGTTTATAAAAGAGAAATTTACTTCTGTTCTCTAACCCTCTGAAGCATTAATATTTCAGGGCAGGGAGGCTATTGGCCTCTGTTCTTTAAAGTACAGTAGAAATAATTTGTTATGAATAATGGATATCTCTCTGTATGTGCTAATTATGGGTTGTGACATCCCCCTGCGCTCCCTGTTAGTCTGTGATCATATTCTGCAGAATTCCAGGTGGCAAATCTATTTTTTGGAAAGAAAAATGGTTTGGACTTGCCACCTTCCATCTGGGGCTCTTAGTATGCAGACAGTATGTAGGTGTTCTATCAGAAACTAGATGACAAGTCCAAGTCCAGCTTCTTTCTTAGTTCAAATAATTTTGAAAGATGAATTTTATGTTACCATTCATATATACATGTTACAACCAGAGAAAAAACGGAGACCAGGCTGGGGAAAGGTAGTATAAAACATGTATGTTACTGACATAGTAATTGAGATAATTACCTCTTCTTGAGGCTTCAAAACTATCAAAAAGGTTAATTCTCTGGATGTCATAGGTTAATGTGGTATTAGGCATCAGTGTTCTGTTTCTATTAATGTTGGTGACTGCAAACTTGAAAGCCAATTCTTCAATATTAACAGGTTCATTTTCCACAGTTTCGAATATCCCTCCTGTTGAAACAGAGATAAATGAGAAGTATTTTTTACCTCTTCATCACTGTACATAAAAAGAGAAAAATAAATTATGAGCAATAATAATCTGAGTGTTCATAAAGGAAAACAGTTAAAATTGCTGTTAAAAGCACTACAGCAAAATCATATTGGATCATTAGTTTTTATCTACAATGTCACTGTAGGTTAACTTAATATTATGAATGCTGCTTACACAAACATCTGTGAAAGATGATGTGTGTTTATTATTCAGGCTTTTCAAAACAAAATTTTTAAATGCTTGTGGAAACTTCTATCAAGTTCCCAGCTAATGAAAGTAGTGATATTCATGGGTCTTGTTCCCCCTGCTCCAATCTAATCTATGTTTAGAGATGAAACTTGGATGTGTTAGAGAAGTTTTTCTGAAATGTTTCTGCAAATCTTGGCAGTACAAGATCCACATTCCATAGTGACTTAGGAGTTTGGGTAGAAATGGACTGAAAGTTTCCACTCGAGGTCAATGTCTTAGTAGGGCTTTGGTTTTCTACAAAACTTGCGCAACTTTGTTAGCCATTTCTCCAGTTGCTTAGGGAGAGGTAAGTATTTTTACTTTTTCCAAGCTCACTGCTGAATGAACTGTACTTGTTGATACAGAACACACCTGAGCCACACACTGCTCCCACAGAAGACTTCACCTCTGTGCTGAGTGATCTCTCCAGTGGTGCAGTGTCTCCCAGTACCATGATGGCACTGCTTTAAAAGTCTCCTTCCAAGGACAGGTCTGGATCTTGCACTATTTCTCTCAACTTCCTACCAAAACAAATGAGGTGAATCCAAGCTTTTCTTTAACTTGGAAACAAGTTTTCCAGAAGAAGACCTATAAATAACCTACCCAAATTTTGGAAGCATTCTGAATGTTTTGGCAGATACTCTGAGACGGGGAAGGTGGCTATGTTTCAAGTCAACAGGCTATCTCACTTTTACTGGGATGTCTATTCCCTCTAGCCTCTAGAGACTTTATTATGCCAACAACAAATTCAGACTGTCTAGGAGCACTGGGATTTGATGAATGCATAACAAACACAGCTAATTTGAAAAAAAATAGCTCCTTTAAACAGCAATCTCCAGCTTCAGTACTTGATTTTGCAAGTATAATTTACTCATTTAGTGCAAGTCACTAGAGAATACTTTGGATTTCTCAGTTACATATTTTCACATTTACCCATATGAAATTTGAGCCCTATATATCGCTTTATATTTTCTGAGCATCAGAACGTATTCAGCTAACACGCTGCAATCTCTTGCAATTTTGATGTCACCAGCGTAGGAATAGTGCAGTCATTAGCTGACAATCAGGAAATGGGAACACAGTGGAATTAAAACCTGCTTCGAATTTTAACTTGGCAATGAAAACACTGGAGGCTATCAATCCCAAGTTGGCAATGTAATCTCTAGCTACTCTTGAATACACAGCATTATATTCTCTCTCAAACCCGTACATAACAATACCTTAACATGACTTACACAATTTTGCCAACTTAAGCAATTTTCTTGTTCACTATATATGTTTCTTATTTACTCAATGCATGTATTAGAACCTTAAAGACTTTCTGATATTTTTTTCCCTCCATCATAAAACATACAAATGATTACAGGAAACTGTGACGTACAGTAATAGCTGGAAAAAGTGTTCAAGTGCTCATTTTGGAACCAAATATAAAACATTATTTGGAATGCTGAGACTCAGCAGGGCTTTCCAAATTTGAAAACTATGGGATTACTAGAAGGAAAAAAGTCTAATGCCTGTTCTTTCAGATCTTAGTATTCCTCATCCCAATGATGATACCAACAAGTTTACTACTTTTCTGGTTAAATAAAATTTGCTTTACCTCCCTTCACCCAAGGAAGACAGGCATTTTCATTTAGCTATAATGCCATCTTGGGCATGGGCCAGCAAGATACAACTGTTGTGTTTTGTTTGGACCCTCACAAGAATTAGGAGAACATTGTTTCATAAGGCCAGGTGGAAGTCACTGAGTATAACGCACAGCCTGAGACAACTTTCTAATAAGACAGGGTGACCATCATGTCTCCGCACTTCCAGTAGTATGGGTCTCTTCTCATTTGATCTTGGCAAAAAATCTTCTGCGTCTTGAAAAATATTGTTGTATTGTGCTTGTATTACTTTCTTTCTTTCCTTTTTTTTTGAATTAAAACAACTTCTTTCAACCACCTTTGATGTAACCTTCGTACCTATACATACAGAAGCACTTTCTAATTTTAGGACTAGAACTTTTTCCAGACATCTACTTAGTTGCCTATTAAATGGAGATTAATTTTAATTGATGTATATCCATGAACTATTTATACTTCATTGGCAGAATTTTGTAGAATTTCTGCTTGGTCCCTTTTAAAAAAGAGTAGAAGCTCACTGGGCAGAGGGAAGGAGTGGAGGGAAAGGAGGAGTGATGGAAAGAGAGGAAGTGTTGCATGGATGTGTTTCCTAAGCAAACTGATCAAAGCTGCATATGCACTATCACATAAATGTCAAACATATTCAGATAGGTGTCTCTGAAAGTCAGCTGCATAATCAGTATGGTCGTACCCTCCAACATATTTTCCAGGTTTATTTTGTACATGTTAACACAGCAGCAAAGCACTTACAAACAACTTTGGTTATACGCTTTCATTTGCTGGTGAGATACATTGGATAGGTCTGGTATGAGAACAGGACAGATTGTCAAGAAGTTCTTAATTTTACACAGGGAATTCAGTTCAGCTCAAGATGCTGAATAGGGTGCCGTGTAGAGTCTCTGAAAGCTAGTCTTCCCCCTCCCCGCTAGGATGGGGAAGTTTTGAGACCGCCAATGTCAATCTCCCAAGTCAGTAAATGTTTACTTGACTGAATGTTCTCCTGATTAAACCCTGAAGTAAGCACAGAGAATGGTGTCCTGCTGCCCATGAACAAGTCCAAGAGACAGTTTATGGAGGAAATTGTTGCTTACTGTGAGTGAAGTTTGGGATACCTGCATTGTGGAAAGCTTGAACTGCTACCTATTTGAGCTTGATTTTTCTATTGGAACTTGTGTGTGTGAAAAAGAATTGAATCGAATCAGTCTAGAATTTTGCATCACAAAGAAGCCAGCAGATAAAATCTGGCTGTTCCGTGTTGTAATGTTTTCATCCTTGTATCCCTAATGAAATCTGGCAGTTTAGAAAATAATTTCTCTCCTCTTGTGTTCTGCTGATGACTGACAGTCAAGTTTAGAATTTATTATAAGGTCCAAGTTAAAAGAGAAATAGCAGAGTAAGTGACAAGTTTGATGAAGAACTGGATTGTTAGATGATTCATTTAAATAAAGTAATTACTGTACAACAATTTAAAAACAAATTAACCACAGGATTCTTCCAGGGAAGGAAAAATATCTATGTTAACTCAAGATATAGATGATGCTCCAGAAATAAGGCTATTGCTAAGAACAAAAACAAGCACTAGCTTTCAAGGTAGGCTGCTGGTAGCACCTGCGTGGGACAAAGTTTAAATTTTTGAGTCCTCCGTTTCACCTCCCTCCCCTTCTCCCCAGTTACACAGACAGATAGCAAATCTGCTGCAGCAGCTTCGGCCGACCAAAGGCTGCTTAGTCCTGGACTGTGGCAGACCTGACCTTCCCTTTGCACAGGCACTGTGTCTGCCCGGGCCATGAGCAGGATCGGCTGCCTGAGCCCGCAGGAAACTGCCTGCCCAAAAAGAGGCCAGTGCCAAAGCTGGGCAGCTTGCTCTGTTCCACGTGGATGTCAACACCTCCCAGAGGCTGTCTCACCAGGCCCAGCTGAGGAGCAAAGCCAGACGTAGGGTACCTGATTCTATTGCACGCAGGGAGTAACTCTCCGCCAGCCACATGTGTGCACATCGGTGGGAGAACCCAGAACCCATCTTCACCTAACCGATAATTCTGTTTCAGAGCATGTGTGTGATGAAACCTTCCACTTTCAGTTGCTTTATAAAGCAATGTCTGCAAGGACAAAGGAAAAAAGCTGTGTCTGCCCCTACTTTGAATTTAGTTGAGGAAAGTAAGAGGAAAATGACCACTTGGCTAATGTTGCTCTGACAGAAATGAAGGCTGAGCCTCATGAGTGACTGCTCTTCAGAGAGGCGTGAGGGATGTGAGTCAAACTGAAAAATATGACAAAGCATCAGCCCCATTCACCCTCTGAAGATAAAAAAATTCTGCAGCAAGTAAAATGTCAAAAATATAAAAGCACACCTCAGTAGGCACACCTGAAAAAGCAGCTCAAGTGTGTATGAGTGAGCAAATGTTTCAGTTTAAAGGGGTCATCACGGACTGAGAGAGTTTTAGAAAAGGTCATGGCTGAATCAATTTCCATACCTCTCAATGGGTCTCAACGTTTTCACTTCAAGACAAGGCAGAGCGCAAAACCTTGTTATTAGAAAAATTCTCTATCCCTGTTTTAAAACCAGTCACAAACAGCAACAGCTAAAAATTGTTGACCTTTCTGATGGCAGTTATCGACCTGTCTCCCTGGGCTTCTTTGGTCAGGTTTCCTCAATGCAAAATATTTCACTAACCTATTTCAGTCCCAGTACAGCAGTTGTAGGTTTTTTTTTGTTTTTTTTTAGCTGCATATACATAGAATTGCCTGAGTAGCCTTGAAGGAATTTCTGTGATTTCAGTCATTGGTATCACTTTGATGCTTTCAAAGTGAAATGTTAACTTTTCAAAATACTTTTAAAAACTATAACCCACTTGCAGAGAGATTTTTCTTACCTACCCCAAGTTGAATGTAAGAACAGCATCTCACTGCACTGGCATTCTTTTTTGTTAGTTGTTACTATTAAAATACTACAGAAAGCCAGATGAAATGGAGGTAGGCTTACAGAGAAAGACAGTACTGAGAGCCTGCAAAACAGAGGTGTGAAAATGCCATGCTTTTCTAGGGTGGTCTAGATTTCCTTCTGACACCTAAATGAGACTGAAAGAGAAAAAATGTGTTCTGCTCTTAAGCCAGCCTGAGACCCAGTGGTCACCACAGACATGCCAAAACACAGTTGTTCTTCAAATGTAGATCTTGCTGTGGGACATTCTCGTATTAATTGTCTTGGTGCAAAAATATCATATTTACCAATTAAATTTGTTAAAATTCTCTCCAGCTCACTGGTGGCTGTGTGACACAGCTCTGCAGCAGGTCCCTGTCCATGCTTACACACTGGACGAGCAGGCAACCTTCCTCTCATGCCAGGATTCCTCTATGTATCAGCTATTGAACTGATGTCCAGACATTTTTTAGTAATATTCTTTATTGCTAACATAATTCTCTCTACTTCTTGACCAGTGAAAAATGCTGGACGTGTAGGGAAATAATTTGCTTGTACTGTTAAAATAGAGAAAAGTCTTGCTGAATACTAGGTACCATATTCAAGGACTGTAAGTGAGCCACAGGATACAGTGAGATTTAAAAGATATATTGCTGGGATTTTTATTTGCTGCCAGATTTTCATCTCCCAGCATACCATCTCTTTCCAACAGCCAGCAGTACCAGCAATTTAATGACAATAGATCAGCTATTCATATATGCATATGACTCCAGGAGTAGCCATATTAATACTAACACCAAGTATTTTGATATTCTGACAGAAATTAAAGTGAGAAGCAGGAGGTGCTTGTTGTTTATGTTCTTATTCAGGTTCTACACTACAGAAGAATGTTGTCTGAAAACAAGCATGCTGACTATGCAGTAAAAACTTTTGAAATATTAAAACATACAGACTAAGAATGATGGTAGAGAAAAAATATAGTTAAGATTAACAACTAAGATTTTCCTCATAAAGACATAGGTATTTTTCTCTTTACTAGAGAAAAAGAGGACTTCTATGGTTTACAGCTCTTTCCAGTCCAGGATAAAACCCTATTTCTACATGGTTGATGTCCAGGTTTCCTTTCTTTGCTCAAAGAATATCCAGGTTTCATAGCCCAAGCATAAGACATGTGCCTTCTTGTTCGGCTGGGGAGGTGTTTGTTGCACAGGATGACACATTAAATAAGCAATATGGACGCACGGGGCCCGCTGGATGTCATTGCTCCATCCCTGAAGCTTTGAGCCACCAATGGCTTTCAAAGGTAATCCAGTGCCACAACATGCAGGTGATTTGCTAGCAGGATTTCCAGAAACATCTGAACATCTATCTCCTGGAGGCATTTATGCTCTGAGAAGCCTCCCCTCCTTTCCACAGCACCATCTGAACACCAGGAGCTCCATGAGACCTCATTAAAACCCACCTGTCAGTCAATGAAGAGAAATGCGAGTTAAAATCCTAATGACTGTGCAGCTATGTGCCACTGGTTTCCCGAAAGAGAAACTGTTGCTGATGCCAAATTAATGTAGGAGATTCATAAAGCCAAATTAGCATCCAGTTTGCCCTTGCTCTCTGTCGATATAACCATGGACTCACACTGCTCTGCTGCCAGGATGGCTACAGACTCACACGCGCTTCTGAAGCTCAGTGGGGCTGGCAGAGTGGTAGGGGTAGACCTGCTGGCTTCAAAAGGAACAGGGCAGAGTGAAACAGTGCTTATGATGATTTTTTCTCCAGATCATGTTCACTTGCAGAGTTAAAGAGTGCGCCACTTGGAGTGAAAGCACTTGCTACTGGAAACCACCTCCAAACATTTTTTTCCATCCTCTCCTCCTACCACCGGACATATTCTCCTGTGCCACAAGGCGTCTGACTGAGCGCCAGTGGAAGTGCACTCATTACAGAGCTAAGTCTGGGCATTTATCTTACCCAAAAAGAATAATCAAATGAGTTATTACTTACAGGCTTACCTTCAGCAGACAGTTTAACAGTATCTTTTGTTTTAAAGTTACTTCACTGACTGTGTAAGATTGGTTTAGAAATTGGCTATTACCTCTAATTTATACATGACATATAAACTGCTCTGTTATTTATGTGTCTGTGTGTATTAAAAAAAAAACACATTTCCCAGGAAGAATCATTAAGGATCACAGTCCTATAACAAGCAATAATTGCATTTTACATTTACAAATCCACACCGAAGTGGGTTTACTCCCCTAGGTTTTCATGGAATTAGGTGCATGGCATTTGCATTTCACTCACAGAATGCAAACTGAACACATTAGCATTCTTTGCACGGGTGAATTTAGCCTTGCAACAGGGACCTTTGAGTTAGGAAGCTATTATCATCCTCATTTTACAGACAGTGAAGCTGAGAGCTTGAGAGACTTTTCTGCCATCACTCCCTCTTCAATCTGTTCAAAAGCTGTTTTGGAAACTTTCCATACATTGTGCTCTGTTTCAGCCTATTGCCACCCTTTTTCAAGCTGCTGTCCTTACCTCGGCATTCACCACCTTTGCATCCACCAAGCCCGGTTCCTGTCCAGCATGCCTTCGATTTTATTCCTCATTGCTATACCCTGCTAAATGTCACTGCCATTTTATTGCCTATGCCAGATCCTGGGTCTGCATCATTTTCCCTCTGTAACTCATCATCTGTCAGTGGGCTCCTTGTTTTAGGATGCACTTCAAACAGAACTCGAAGCTCATACCCTTGCCCTTTCTATATTGTATCCTCACTGTTTTCAGCCATCTGAGTCTGAAATAAAAGAAGAGATAGTGGACACAGAAAGGCAAATATCTTGCTCTGGTGCTCACCTGGATATCCTGCCTCCCTTATCCCCACCTCTGCATTTATTTGCTCTGCTGTCTCTGTAGACTGCAAGCTTCTCCAGACTACAATAAATTTACAACCAAACAGAACAAGGTGAAGCAGGGCTGACTTTGGGGAATTGGGATGGTGGTTACATTTTCCTTTCCATGACTGCACAGTAGGACTGGGAAGCTGAAACCTGGGACAGTTTCATGACTTGAAACCTAACAAAGCAGGGTGCAAGGAGGTGCAACCCAAGTGTCAAATTCAACAAATGCGAGGCTTGGTTTTTTAAGATTTGGTTTGTTTGTGGAAAGGTCACTGACTATTTGACAAATTGGGTATCTCCTAAGTTCAGAACCACACAACTGAAATCCACCTCTGAGCACACATTTAGGACGTGATTTTATTGCAGCCGCTTTGGTGAAGATGTTGCTCTCAGTGTTAACTAGAGCTGAGATAAAATTTGTCTGGCTTTGTGGTCTGATTCAAAATTTGCTTGATTTAGACTGAACTCTCACAGGGACTCAGCCTTTCTGTTATTTTCTTGCAACATGGTTAGTGCTTAATTACACAGCAACATTCCTGGCAGAAATCACATTGCGGTTTCAGCCCTTGTGCAGGCAGGTGCGAGGTCTGCAACTGCCGAAGAGCTGCAATCTCTTATACCAGGTCTGAGTACATAACTCACAGCAAACAAGGCCTAGTTAAAGATTGATAGGAAGAGTACAAAAGAGGGAAAGGTTCTTAAATAGAAAATGTTCAAGCATTTCTCTATCCAAAACCTTCTCTATATGAGAGCCAGGGCTGGGGTTTTATAATTATCTGCGCTCTAGCAAGGTACTGCATTCAGGCATGCTTTTACTCTGTGGAAAACAGAGGGATAAAAATACATGTGTGTGTATGTACATATATAAAAAGTTGAGCTTATTAAGACACAAAGATCTGCCTTTTCCAGTGGGATTTATTTGAGTTCACCTTGTGAGTTTGGAGATATTTCCCAAAGGCTCAATTGGCATGATTCATGTTATAGAATTTCTAAGTAATGAACAACTTCTTTTTTTAACGGGGAAAAAAATGGTTGACCTGATTTACATATCTCTTGCAATACAGCAGCAGTACTAGCCAGAAACTGGAAGATCACCTTAGAGGTGCAAATTCTCTATTTAATAGAATTTTAAAATCTATTCTCTTGCTGCCTTTATTTTATTGTTTTCATTTGATTCAGAGGATAGTCAGGAGGTACTGAAAATGCAGGATAATACATATGCTATTTATATTGTTTGCTGTTCTTCCCCCCACATAACCATACCTACTTGGGCAAACTAGCTATCCGTGCATTGCAGCATTAATTTCAAACAAGACAAAAACAGGAGAGAGAGAAAATTGGTTCTAATTACTCAGTTACACATGCAACATTGGGTCCCATCAGATGCTATTTCTGGTGATGCAGCAAGGAGGAGGGAATAAAAATTGTTTCCCTTCTCTTCTTGGAGACAGAATTAGGCAGATGAGCCTTGCAGAGACAAGGGTTAGATTTTGTGTGAGATATTTTCCCCAGGAGCAGGGCACTGGCTAAAGCAGCATACACAGAGTTTTGGCACCCTGCTTCCCCTCTGCCCGCACATATGATCTGGCTGGCTTTGCAGGGCACGACTTGTATGCTGTTCTTTGCAAAAGTACGTGGCAGATCCAGCCTCCTCCTTCAACAGAACCATGTTTTAATCAAGATGTGTGGTACGAACGGAGCTGCTCTCATCAGAGCTCCCCAGTAACCCAGTGAAACAGGGCAGTGCTGTGGTGAGATGCACTCCCTGCAGCACAGTGAGGAAACCCTCGCCCAACACAGCTCCTGTGCTCAGTGCCTCACGCGAACGTTTGGGCTCAGTGTTAGCTCGTAAGGATAGTTAGGAGTATAAGGCAATAAAGCCATTCCTTCAGTTATTGAGATGATCTTGGTGAATGTGTTTGTTAACCATGCATTGGCTGCAGCTATGTGGCTGGATCCGTGTATAGCCCCATGCTTTTTGCTGTAATCCTCCTGCTTTCTAACTTGTGTGGCAAAAATACCCTGGGACTCCGCAGAAATAGTGTTTTCGTTCCCTTTTATTAAGGCTCCCAGCAACAAAGTAACAGGCTTTTAAACTTCCCTCCCCATAATTTTGTTTAGAAGCAATAAGACTTCACTGAAGGAGAAAGATGTTTCTACTGGTTTCAACAGGTTTTGATCAAATTCTCTCACAGCTGAGCATTTCTCCCACCATTCTGTAACAACTTAAATAGTCCCACTGGAGAAGAAACTTACTTTCTGGTGTCTTTTAAATCTTTCAGAACACTACTTCACAGATATGTTTATCCTGTGTATCAGTCTGAGTCAGAGGATTTCCCTCTGAGACATCCAGACATCTTGACATATAAATTGCTGGTCGTGTGCTGGACTACAAGGTGCTTCTGAAAATGAAAAGGGATGGAAAGGCAACACAAAAGTAGAGAGGAAGGAGCAATCACACAAAAAAAACAAGGTTTGCCTTAAGGAATAAAGGAAGGGAAAAAGAATTTCATAGAAATTAAAAACAGATGAGGAGAATGGAAAGAAAGCTGGTTGAATGAAGACTGAAAGACTGATGGCATTGAACTGCAGAACTTGCTGGAAGTTTTATTTAGTGATTCTGTCTGGTTCCATCTCAAAAGTATTATATTGCTTAAAAAATACAGTAAGATTTGTTGCAGAGACAAAAATTGTACCTTGAGTTTGAGGAAACCTTGAACCAAACAGAGCAATAGAGACCCTATCTAAAAGCATAGCAAGGAAAATTGAATTCAGAGGGGTTTTGCCACCTGCTTTTCTGTAGGTAACTGGTTAAAACAGGAGGTTTATCTGTGCAGCTAGTGCCTTAACACCTTCCCTTGCAGTGGGTACAAGATATTACACTCTCCAGAAAGTAGCAATCAATACAAAATGTGCAGCCATTATACTTTTTTTCTGCACTATGACAGCGGATAACTCCTAGAAAGCTGAAGTCCTGAAAAGGTTATTTAGGAAAGCAATTTTGAGGTGTGAGAATACAGCCTTACTATAAAGCAATTACGAGTTTGCATATGCAATGAAACTACTTCAGGATTAGCCATTTTTCTTAAGCTGTTAGACAGAAATAGAAAGACATTGCAAAATCCTAGACTATACTTTGAAATATATACGATCTATATTCTAGATAAAGAACTGGCTGAATGGCCAAGCCCAAAGAGTGCTGATGAATGGAGTTAAATCCAGCTGGCGGCCGGTCACGAGTGGTGTTCCCCAGGGCTCAGTTTTGGGTCTGGTCTTGTTTCACATCTTCATCAATGATGTGGATGAGGGGATTGAGTGCTCCTTCAGTAAGTTTGCAGATGACACCAAGATGGCTGGGAGTGTTGATCTGCTTGAGGGTAGGAAGGCTCTGCAGAGGGATCTGGAC
>Ga0181612_168333_pt1 | contig 24036 bp, 10 predicted proteins | sample HoacroProtozoa21_FD_119630 | JGI IMG/M metagenome (GOLD analysis project Ga0181612, IMG submission 119630) | Hoatzin crop microbial communities from Cojedes, Venezuel. Combined Assembly of Gp0051906, Gp0051904, Gp0051908
CGCACAGTGGAATGTTAGATTATTGTCTCCTGCTCTGTGTAAAATGCCTTTCTATCTTACTTATGTTACTGCTATGAATCTTGTTTAAAGGACACTGAGATCAATTAATTAACAATTTAATTAGAATGATAAAGCAAACATGTAATTAGGCAGCACATTTCAGTTTTCCACTGAGGTAAACAGAAGCATATCAAAAAGGACATAATAAATTCAAATTGAAATAACTGTTTTTTGAGAACATCTGAGCACAACAGATTTGAAAACAGTATAGAATGGGTAAGACTGAGACAGCAAAACCACAAAATATCACTGCAAATGAGTACTATGTTGACCTGAAAAACAGAATGAAAAAGTGCCCCTGATACTGGGTGCTTTTAAGAAAATGTATTTTTAATAAATGGAGGTACGCTGAGACAAGTAGTGTGTTTCAAAAAAGAGAGATAGGATTAATGTTTGAGATTGTAAAACTACTCTTGCCTTCAGGAGCATGCTTCACATTTGACATGAATTAGTTTAAGAAAATAGCTTTTACAGATCTTCAAGAGTAGTTGGCAATTGTTTGGAAACAGTCTTGGCATCACCTTTCTCAGCCTTGTGTCTGGACTGATGTAAAACCATGATTGTGCTGCTAGCAGTAACTCTCCGATATGCAGGGATTCAGGATACAGATTGAATTTGCACTGCTCATCAGCAGGTGAGTTAATTACTCCATGCATCTGGAATGTTCTGTCACAGTGTGGTTCCTTTTAGATCTTGTGAGAAAGTAAGCATTTGGAAAGGTAGTTGGTATGTATATGCTCTGTGCGGTGAATTCATAGAGCTACTGCATCCTCAGATTGAATACCGTGAGGACTTCTTGTTTCGCAGCAGAGTTGTGGTGGAGGTGAATTGCTATGTCTGGTGTGTCATGTTTATGGTCTGTTCTAATTTTTTCAGATAGACCATGTATCATTTTCTTCTTTTGTTGCACCATTTCTTAGGCCTACAGTCACTTGTCACACTGGTTTTGCTGCACTTCTGTCTGCTTTGCAATTCTGCTTTCATTCCTTCGGTCTAAAAGGAATCTTGACTTACCTCACACTCCAGAAAATTTCTTAGCTGAGCAAGAGTCGTGTTCAGAGACAGTGCACTGTAGTCATCCAGAAAACACGTTCTCAGTGTTACGTATATATACAGACTTAGTTCCAGAATAGTGCTTTCCTTGTGTAGATAAATCCACGTGATGGCTGCAGTAGGCTCTGTGTCAAACTTCTGAACATCCAGAAATGCTTGGTAATTTCACAAGTTCTTACCATTGTGTAGTTTCATTCATAAATTAAGTTGACATAAATAGAGAATTCACCAGTAAAGGATTTTTTTGCTGAATGTCACACCGCAAACCTACCTATATTCATTTTGATTAACATGTCATCCACGAGCTTTAAAAAGAACCAACAACACAAACGTCGATTTTCATGTGCATACTGCATTGTTTGATCTTTTTAAACACACTGGAAGGTATAAGTAGTATGTAGTCTAGGGGACTTTAATAAAGACCTCCCTCTTTCATTGCCCCGTTGCCTCTACTCTCCCATAGTCTACTTGCTGTTCCACAATAACTCTTAGCCTACCTTCCTGTGCCTTTGTCACAGGGGTCATGGCCAAGAGTTGGGAAATCTATCAGGTCTGTAGTTTCCCTGAGAAGGAGAAAGTAGCAACAATGATGTTCAGAGCAGCTTTATCCATAAAGGTGCAAGTACATATTTAGAGTAAGGGTTGATTTTTTTTTTAAAGAATGTTGATTAATGCAGGTGAGGACTATACATGTGAAACTAGAGCCTCTGCTTTGTCTTGGTGTGGTTTTAAAATTTGTTAGCTAAGCTCATTCTAAAACAAAATAGGAAAGCAACCTCCATAACATAGTAGTGCTTCTCTACTCACTTGACTTCAGCTGTGGTATAACTGACTTCTGATCTGTTGAGAAACATGTCTAAGTTAAGGTGCTTGTAAATGGCAAGCCAGATACTTACTGGTATTGTTCCACCATACATTATGCTGATCTAGCAGCTTGCTGCTGCTTGAAGGAGGTAGTCCTGTTTTGTGGGGCTTCCAATGCTTGATAATCTACTCCCATTGCTATGCCTGATTTTTGCTCTAAAGCTTTTGATACCAATCAGTTAGTTCGATCAGTTAATTGGTCTAATGGAAAAAGTACCCCACCTTGAGAATGATTGTTGTGTTTGGTTTGGTGGGTTGGTTGTTTGTTTTTTTTTAGATTAACAAATCTATCTCAGACTCCATATTATTATCACAAGATCTGACACAAAGAAGGTTGCTGTTTATGCCCAGAAGAGGGAGGAACCTCTTATTTCAGTTGTTGAATTGATTAGACTGAAGTAGGTGTATTCTGAAAGCACATCTATAACAGATATTTGTTTTGGAATAGAGTTTTCTGGTTTACTCTAGGCTGGGTACTACCTCTGTTAACAAGATGAAAGCATTAGCCAACTTCTTATCTTGTTAAAAGCAAGCTATTAGATCTATTTTAGCTTTTTGGGTCTAACTGTATAAAAGGGCACTAAAACATATTTTTATTTGTCATTATGAGAGGCAAATGTAGCTATGAGTAAATAAAGGCAGCAAGTTCATGTGGTAAGAATAAAATTATATTTTTATATGGTCACTTTGCAGAGTAAGACTGTGGTTTAATTTCTCGCAAAGCAAGAAAATTAATAGGTCAAGAGGGGAACAGCCAACTTCCTGAAAAGACTGAGATCAGAGCATGTAGGCCTCTACAAAAGTCTTTTATTGTTCTCTGTACTCCCCATCTTAATATTCAAGGAACAAGAGCTAAGGAAATATTATGTACGCATGTTCAGTATTTTTCAAAATGAGAATCTTGGCTGTTACAGTTTTAGGGCACAATGAACACTGATTGCCTAAAAAATTATTTTAATAATTCAACCTTTTAGCTTGAGGTCTAGGGCAAAGTGTTTTGAAACCATTACGTTCCTTTTCATTTGTTGTATAACCTAAAATGGATAAACTAATTTATGCTTTTTGGGGATGTAAATTAAGGTATACTTTGTGTCTGGGGTGAGGTATGGGACAATAAGTTTTAATCTCAAATTATTTGAAATTATTATACTTACAAATCCCTGAAAATATGTCTTTAAAATAATGAAAAAGGAATTCTGGCCATTGCTACTGTATCAAATGCCTTAGAGACACCTTCACAAAATCACCCTCTTTACATGTAAACTGTCTCTTTTAGTATGATCGTGAAATGAACATTCAAGAAAGAGTAGTTTATAACTGATTAAACATTTGTAGTCGTTCCTTCCTGCTTTGCCCCACAGAAACATAGTTTGGAAAATGCAGAGTTGTGGACTCTTGACATTTCTGTATTTCATTGCTCTTAATTTCCCTATGATTTTCATACTCGGGTTTATTAATTTCCATTCCCTGCTCTTCTCAGACTTCCATGATCTTTCCCACTGCCTCTGAACAGTTGCCAGGAAAGCTTGAGGTGCCTTGCACTGGTAATTACTTTGGTGTTAGGAAGTCTTCTCATTATACCAAAGGCTCAATGTTTGCATCCATTCTTAAAAGTGCTGTAGGTAATCATTATCCTGTATGTTTCAATGTATGGAATTCATTGTAGTCAGATTAACTTTAATTCTTCCCACTTCTCCCCCCAACAGGGCTTGGAGGGGTCTCCACTTCTCTCAGGTGTGTGAGCCCTGGCATTGTTCTCTTTGTTGACTCTGAACAAAGGTGTTACAGAATTGCAAACTTGTGAGTCATGTACTAATGTTTGTTTGCTGGGTTTCAGAAGCAGCTGTTTATTTTAGTAGGCAATTTTCATGTGTGATGAGGTGAAATGTAGAGAAGGCAGCCCCTCATCAGTGGACAAACAATTCCTAAGAATTTAGCTAATGGCCCCCCTTCAGTGCAGAGAATAGATGGCAACAATTGTACTTCCAGACTAAACCAAGAACTACTTGTTTGGCTGCTAGGTGTTAATGCAAATTTGTTCTTCAGCTCATTCAACCCTAGGGCTCCCATCCTTTGATTTAATTAAATGTAATTGGTTACATTGCTCCTCCCAGGCCCCTGAGGTGTTTTTGTTTATTGCTCACTCTTCGCAATAATGCTTCAATTCAAGACACAAAATGCTCGATAAATAAGACCTCTTTATCCTGTGTTGGATTTGCAGGGAGATTATTTCCCTCAAATAGTTTGGTTTTACTGTTAAAAGTGAATGACTAGCGAAGTAAACTCATTGGGTGGCAAACCTAGCATATCCAGAAGCAAGGAAGTAAGAAGGGTAAATTAGATGAGATTAGAACAAGAAACGAAGCTGTAATGTTAAATTAGTAAGGGATTGCAACTGATGTTGTAAGAGCCATTGACACTTTTAAATGATGCTTCAATTAATAGGATTGCTATTGGTGCACTAATATATTTTGAGGGTTACTTTTTCAAAGTTTATGAACATATCGCTTGTGTATTTTTGTTAATGTAAGGTAATGTTTTAAATAACAAATGCTTCAGGTAGCAATAATTGACCTTAGGAAAATACTTAGAATGTTTTTCTAACTGCCAGTAATGTAATATTTGGTGTGGATAATGATATTATTCCATTTTGGATTCTAAAAATTACAATGTTTAAATGCTTTCTTTAAATGCGAGGTTTTATTCTGTTTACGAATAACATTATCGGTATGTAAGTGCATATGCAGTATATTTCATTGTTTAGAGATGGTAAATAGCTATAACAATTTATATTGTGAAAGTCCCTCTGCTATCCTGAAGATAATGCTGAAAATGTCACATTTATCAGTATCTTTACTTTCAGCTTTGAAGCACTCTTGCGTCCAAGTGGTCTTTTTTCCTTCCCACAGTGCTCAGAGAAAAGGCATCATCTATAGTGCTTCTGTCTTTATTCAGGCTTTGCTTTCTCTTGTAAGAACAGATGTATGGGACATGGCCTATTAACGCACCTGGCGCTTGTAGGCTTTAGTATCACTCAGAGTAGCTGGTGGAAAAGAGTGAAACTCCATAATACTTTGAGTTTGACTTCACAAACATTTTAAGCCCATCTAAAATGGCTCTGCTGCTGAAGTGAAGACTGCCCTTCCCATCCTTCCCAGGCTCTCATTTCCATTCTGCCCCATCACCAGATTCAGGCAGTAAAACAATATGAACAGCAAGTGAAGAGGCGAGACTAAAAGTTTAGATCTAGAGGGATAGCAGAACTAAACACTTTGGGCAGCACTGCTGATGTAGGCTCATGTCTCCCTTTTTTGGCTGCTTCATGCTCTCACTCATGTCTCGTCCCATGGTCAGGCCACTCGGAGATCTCTTTCTGGAGAGCCAGTACGAGCTGGAGTGTGGACCGGCCCCTGCGATGTTATGAGTGGAATTGTTCCTTCTGGTGGCACAGGGCATTTCAGTGATACTTATAAGGAGTTGCGCTTTTTTTAATGGTACATTAAGTTTCCCATGTGCAAAGTTATTTTATTCTTGAGTGTGGTACGTATTGGTATGGCTAAGTCATCAGCCATAGAACTTATGTGTGCTTAGAACTTCCATGGAGACAAAATGGAGAGCAGATTGTTAACAGTTGCTAAATCAAACAGATTTCCTTCAGCATCCTGTAACCAGCAGGGCTGAAATGGGTGACGGTCAGGTGAATTCATGGCAATGTCAGTGTGAAAGAATGAACCCAATGAACCCAAATGCCAGCAGATTTGAAGGAGAATTTTGCTATTGAAGGCCTGGGAAAATGAATACTAAATAGTTAGCAAACTAACCAGAGGCTAACCTAAACACAGCATCTCAGTTATTAATTTCATCATCTGGCTGATTGTGAAATAATATTTTGTTTTAGAAAAGTTGTCCCAAGTCATGGCAAACAGCTGCTGCTGTTACAGGAATTGTAAGGCTGCCACAAATTTAATGCTTTTCTGAAACCACTGAAAAAAAAAAACCACAGCTGCTGAGTCACAAATGTAAGCCATAGTAAGATAGCACTCACCTTTCTGACAGAGTATCAGCCCTGGACTTAACTCTAAATGGACACTCATTAAAAAAATTCAGCTATCAAACATTTACAAAATCCTGTGAAACAAGATAATCTATTTCACTGCTTTCTTATTCAAGTCTATTTTTTGTGGGTATTTTACTTGGATTTGAAAATAGTTACATAATTTCTTTAATTTAAATATCACTAGAAGGTCATTTAAAAATATGTGGTTTCTCATTGTCGACATAGTTTATATCCACTTAAGTAGAAAAAATAAGTTTCATAGTCAAAAGACTCTATTTAAAGTTATCACAATGTAATAAGATGCCTCTTGTATATTATGTAAGACCTGCTTTCACTAGGTGAAGTGTATATTAATAAAATAATATAGAAAAAAAGCATTATGTGAATAGAAGGCCCTATTCAGAAAAGGTCTTCAAATTTCTATATGGGGTCAAAACATTTTCAGAACTATGAAATGGAACATAAGTAATATTCCTATTCCTGAGCTGTTATAGACAGAAATAAAATTCTTAGAAATATAACTGTACTTATAACCCACAGCCAAATAATGGCATTCATTCAGCAAAGAAAAAGAATGAATTTCTATTCAAGTCATGGCTAATCTGAACAGCACCCTAAAGCCTGGTACTAGAGCATTGTAAGATGGCATGAACCTACCAAAAAGAAAAATGGATAGTTGTTTGTGTTTCTTTTCTCCTCAGAATTTCTAGTAAGCATGTCTTCACTAAAAAGAATACATTCTTTATTATATCAGTCACAATCCTAGGTAAAATTTATGCTATGTATTGCTTTATTGTCCATCTCACATATGAAACAAATAGAACATTTAACATGAATTGTTGTAGCTTCAGAATATTAGGAATTTTTTTGAAAATTCAGGTCAGAATCATGGATATAGATCCTCAGTGAATAGTTCACACTGTCATCAAATTGAAGCAAGATACTCACCTATCATCGTGAGTCACTCATGTTTTGGGTTCAGTGCTTTTCACTGGAGTCCAGTTGTATGTACAAGTTAAGTAAACTGTATGAAGACCACATCAAGAAGCATGATTACTGCTGCTTTTTAGACGTGACATGTATGTTCCTCTCACTTTACAAGTTTTAACAGCTTTATTAAAAATGTCTACTACTAGGACGGTGCGCTTGTTTCTGTGTGGCTTACCCATGCACCATCCTCCTGCTTGAGGTGTACCTCCTCTGGCCTTCTTCCAGGCACATGTCTCCAACAACATCACCTTCCGTGTGTCTCCTCCAGTGGCTGCCGCTCTTCCTTAAGAGATGTCTGAGCAGAAACACTGTGTGCTCCTTTGACTGGGTGAATCCGGGGGGGGGGCAATGGGTTGCTTCCACCGGTTTCAGAGGTGGCTCTAACTGCCTGGCACAGGACAGCTCACGGCCTTGTCCCACACAGTTCTCCCCTAGCGCCTCCTGTTATCAGACCCCACCCTCTATGCCCAGTACATGGCACTATTCCAGTACAGTAACCATAGCGGGTTTTCCAGCACTTCCAGGGGAACAGATTCTGGAGGATATTACCTAACTAGGGGGGAGATGAAAGCAGAAGTTGTTTAAGATCACTCCGTGTCATCTACCTATTTTAGTGGTAGTTGCATCACAGGATTGTGTTACAAAACTGGTACAGTGAAAATAGTTTGAAAAACATCTATTATTGTGACAAGTGCTTGTGTAATTGTCATGTTTTTCTTTTTTATGTATTTGTACGTTTTACGGAACAGCTGCATATGCAATAGACTTGTGTTCATCTATTGATATAAATCATTGTGAGGTTGATGTTGAATTTTTGCCATAGCAAGTTGGATTAATTTCTCGTATTCGAAGAGGGAAATAAAAATCTAGATAAAAGAACACAGGACTGTGTCATAGAGAGTACTGTAGGCAGTATTAAGTTAGAAAGTACATACGATTTTTTTTTTTTTAATCTTATTGTGAAAAATTTTCCTGCGCTGAGAGTGCTGTACAACAAACCCATGAACTGACAAACATATACATAATGCTACTCTGACGCGTTGAGGCTATGATGAAATTTGTGTCCCATTTGTGGTAGACTGTTGATTTATCAGTCAGAACATATGGATTGATATCGCATTGTGGCCTACCTCAGAAACAGAACTAGCATGAACTCACGGATCAAGAATGGTGGGGGGTGCTGGAACACAGTTAAGTCTGTGCTGGAATATTAATTGCAGATTTCCTGAGTGGCAAGTATTTTGCTGTGGGCTTTGTTTTTTAGCTATAACATCGCATTAGTGGGAATTCACATACTGTGGTGATGAGCGTAGTATAATATAAGGATTAGATAGGAGCTGAAATAGAGCCAACTGCTGGGCTCTGTTGATACAAGTCTGCCAGCAATTGCTGTTCCTATACTACTCAGTTGTAGGCCTGGATTTTCAATAGAAGTGCCAAACAATTTGAGTTTTGTACAGCAGTGGGGAAGCAAGTTTGTTGAAATCTTCATGCACGCCATAGATTTCCCACCCTCACCTTCCCATCTTCTGGCGAATCTCAGCTTTCATCTTGTTTTCTTCTTCTGGGTTTTGAAGAGCAATTTTACTAGCATCATCTTTTGTGAATATTCCCCCTATTCCATCCCAGTGAAAGAAAGAAGGGTTGTTTTATGGTCTTTACTCTTGGAGGTCCTGCTTTTTGGAGATGGTACTCAGAAGCATTCCTATTCTAATATCTTTAGTGAAGCATGTCAAATTGTTATGATGTTGTGATGCTGTTGCCAACAGGAAGATGATGTTTATTGCTCTATTAACAGAGTCTGTTAGAAGCTACTGCCTGATACTTCAGATTGGGTTGCAGGTGCATATCGACTATGTCGTTTGCTTGGCCTAGGAATGTTTCCGCAAGTGTCCTGAATCATATGTGTGCTTATGGACCATCTTGGTGCATTACAAAAGCTCTGTTGGCCCAGGCAAGAGTCTGTTTTATCAAATAAAGTATTTATTGCATAAAGGCAGAGGGAATTTCTCTTGAAGTCTTTGGAATGGGAAACAATACTTGTTGAATTGTTGTATGATGATAGACCCCAGATTTGCCATGCCAGATGGCAAATGCCAGCCTGATCTTTACTGTTCCATCTACTGCTTATTTTGTTTTTCTCTTTTTTCTTCCATGCACGGGGTTTAACCCATTTGGATCTGGAAACAGACAGGCTCTACCAGTGTGTGATTTGAAGAATCAACTTATTTGTGATGTGACAAACCAAAAATGCTATATTTGCTGCTGATAAATCATACTCTTCAATAATTTGCTGAAGTAACTCACTTGCAGACTAATCCATTGTTATGAGAGCTAGTTTTCTAATTCTTGAAAATCTGGTTAATAATTGCAATAACTTTATGAAATAATGAAGTTGGTAGAGAAACACTAAGTGAAATGTGCAAGAAATAAATAAAGAATATTAACTAAGATCTGCCAGTTTTGTATAATTTAATTCATTCTGTTGGGTCTCTCTGTTTACTTTGTATAAAACTAAATCTGAAGCAAACAGTGTCACTGCTGCTTTCACACCTCTCCTTCTCAGCGGTTCCTGCAGCATTTTAAGTCTATGGTAAAATTTTTTAAAGTATTAATTATATTCTTTAGGTTGAAAGAGCTGGAAAGTTCTGTATGTAATGTTGATGTTATTGCCATTGCTATGTTGTGATATCAACATTGCTCTTAATAAAATCTTCGTAAATGTAAACATCATTAAGTCTTTTGAACAACTAAACATCGACTCATGAATTTACATAAACACTGCTAATGAACACTTATTTGTTATTTTGCATCTCTGCAATTTAGTAACAGATTTTCAAGACAATAGTCAATTTTGTAATCTTAATTTTATAAAACCACTAGTACTTTTTTGTCCCCTTCAACCATTTAATATGTAAATTAGGTATTCTCAAGCTTAATGTTATTCATTTTTTATAAAACAAATACATCATTAATCTGATTAAGTTCTTGGATGAGAGTGCTGTCCTCAGATCATTGTGGATCATTTATTGTTGGGCATACATCCAAAAAAATAGATTCAAGCATGGCACTTAAAGTCTAGGTTTAGCAGAACTGTGGAAACCCTTAAATGGTGTTTTTAGAAGAATGGAAAAGCAGCGCTTACTTGTAATGGCAAGCATTATGCAAAACTTAGCAACACTTCTTATCCTTAACTGCAGCTCACTGATAATAATTCAGAGCTTAGAAATGATGTTGTTCTTTGATGCGTTTTAAGAGCATGACATAATAAAGTGAGCTTAGAGTATCCTAAATCCTGTCATTTTTGAAGCGTATTGGTCACCACGAGACACATTCTCCCAGCAGCACTAATCACTGTACAGCTGCAGACCACTTTTTTTCCGAATCCTGAAGTTGACTGTGGCTGTCATGTTAACAGATGACTTCAGGTCATCTTGAACACCCACAAGAAACAGTTAGCAAGATTACAGATTTTGTGTGTGTCCTTGTGAAAACATGTTGGAAACAAAAATTAACAACTTTTCACCTGTGATGAATTCATGACTGCTTGGTGTTTTCAAATCACTGCATTTAGAACTACGTTGTCCAACATCAGATCAGATTGTAATACTTTTTATAATTGCTAGACGGTTGGTTTGTTCTGTTTTCCTAATGTGAAGCCTATTAAAAAGGAGCCCCGTTTATGTGTGCTCTAACACCTTTGGTAGAGGCATGCAATCTGATTGCATTCAGCAGTCGTTGTGCAACTTCATGGGATTCCAAGGGCTGCTTTAAACAGAATAAATTTAGAAAATAATAACTGGTGATGTTATTACACAAGAAGAAATACATTTTTTACAGTTTGTAGGTGAATTTGATTCAACAGAATAACAGTTATAATGTCTTTGTCAGTAGAACAAGTGGATGCAACTCTGAAAACAGAATGGTTTGGTGTATAAAAAGGAACAATTTTTCAGTCACTGTTCTATTTCCACACTGAAAACAAAACCTTCCGTGTTGTGCAAAAGATACATAGTAAAGCTAAGTTTATAGAGACTTGAAACAACAATACTTTTTTATCATTAAATTAAGATTTACCATGTAAGTTTTTATGGGAGGGACACAGGAGATTTCAGGTTTCAAGTGGAGGGTAAGTTCCCTATTTATTTAAAAAATTCAGACAATTACATCAGCGCTACTGAAATGATACAGGAAAAAATGTAATCATCTTACAAGGTGCAGGCCTAAGGATCACACACTTTTTCTAAAATGTGGCAACAATCATTTGTAAATGTCATGTTTGAGTGAAATCCTAGTCATTTGAAATGCCAACAAAAGTAGCCGAGGTCTAGGAATACATGCACTTGGAAATAGTACCTATATATTAGAGTAGCTAGATCTTCTTTAAAAAGAAAAGAATTAAATGTGCTTTCTGTAATGCCTGTACATAGTATTTTTTTATTAAAAATACTAAAATTTCCTTTTTAGTTCTCTGTTATGAGAGGATTGTCTAATGAAACCACTTACAAATTTTTACAGCTCAAAATGTCTTCCAAATGATTAATCTTCTAAGAATGGGCTCAGGGGACATTTAATATTTCAATTTGCTGCATTTTGTCTTTGAGACTATTTTAAAACTAGGACTAGAGCTTATAATATTTTAAGCACTATTATGATATTAAATATTTCTCACTGATGTAGGGGCAGTACTGCACATAATCCAATGTCACAGTGTCACTGTAGATTAAAAGGTTGTTCTGGCCCAGGGTGAGTGCTTTATAAAATTTTATTCTTAGTCTGAAACATTTATGATTTTACACGTATCAGATACATTTTTCCCATTGTCATCTTGGAGAAAATGTCAGATAAAGATATATATTACATTTTAAAACAGAAATAGATGTCTTTTAGATGGGTGAGCCAAAAATACATGAATAGAAGGAATATGAAGTAATAAAAATATTCCTTAATGGCACAAGTAGTTCTTAGATCGCTAGTAAAGCCTATGGATTTTTTGCCTGCAGATCTCAGTTTTGTGACTGAAAGGTGTTTTTAGTGTCTACATAAAAGAAAACCAAAAGCTTTTAGGCTCTGGGGCATTTACGTCTTCTCCAGTTTGCTATAGTACCATGTCCTCTTCTGTATGAACCATCTTCCGCTTGAGCAGTCACTGGCTGAAGCAGGATTCTTGTGCTCCCACACAGTCAAAGGAAGCCTCAAGGTTTGGCCCACTGGTACCCGCTGAAGCAGCAGTAAATGAAGTTCCGTGCCCCCTGGTAGAAGGGGTGGCAGCAGCAAGGTTACATCTGCTACATATATAGCCTTCTTGAGTGTTTTGGGAGGATTCATACTTCTTCTAAGTAGAGTCTTTTGAGAAGTGTGAACGGATGTAGGCTTTTCAAGTGTGCAATTTTAGACCATGTTTATTTTTAGTCAGTTATTACTTACTGATTGTGTTCAAAGCATCACTTTAAAACCATAATACCTGCACTTTGATGTGAGTATGAATTTTAACAGTATGGCTGACTACCACCGAAAGATTGGAGCTCAGTTCCTTTCTTTTGTCATTTCTGATGTTTTTTTGGCCTGTAATTAACAAGTTTAGAGCTTGTTTCTTTGAATATGTTATTGCAGAATTAAAAATGAAATAATTTTACAATAACTTTCTGTGGGCATTACTATTCCATAGAAAATTGGATTTGGAGTTGAGGTAATGTGCAATTTGAATGCTTAGAAGTAGGTAAGTCTGTCTATGCAGAGAGCTAGTATGAAAAAGCTGTGATTATTCTAGGCACATTCTGTAGCTGACACACTCTCAGGGAGCAATATGCAAAATGCTCAAATGAAACAAAGCAAGATCCTGCCTCCCCAGTCTTTCATGTATCTTTGGAAAACAGGCAAAGTGAATATCTTACTTGCTTTGTCATGTCCTCTGACCTGCTGGGCAGCACTCACACTTTATTTTTTCTTTACTCTCTTGCAATAGGATGCGTGTGAGCTGTTCTGTAATACTATGTGAATATTTTACCTTGACTCACTTGTTAAAATGTTATTTTTATTAATATGTTGGCTTTGTTTATATGGGAGTTAATGAACAAGAAATGGAAGAGTTACTTGAGCTAAACTACTAAAGTGGGAACTCTAGGGACAGTGTTGGACCTGTTGTTTATGAAGATTTTATCTCTATGTTTTACTTGAATTGTAAAAATTAACATGTAGGACCAAGGGTGGAATGTGAAGTTCTACAAGCGATCTTATCAAGTAAAAGCGATGTTTCTTTTTTGGTAGGGAAGAGGATTGCCTTCTGTAACCCTAACCTTGAAGATCTATTGAGCAGCTCTTGGCTTAGCACCAGTTCTTTCTGCTTGTTAATGACTTGCAATGCGAGATTTTTTACAGGCTGTGTTGTTATGTTGCAGGTTTTTTCACCTTTTAATGACTAGATCCAGAATTATGTGGAAGTCTCTGTTAGAGAAGAAAATATGAAATCTTCCCCAAAACTTCTAGTGAAACTAAACCTTTTGACATTTATTAGGGCTCCAAATGTTCCCCAGAACTGTCATATCTATTAAACCCAGGACTGGAAGATTGGATGAGTTAGATGGATGTATACTGTAACTCTTCTTAGTTTGAACTTAGATAAAATTGGCACAACATTAATCATTAAAACTAAGGAACACTTTAAAGTACACGTTTGATACTTACAGTGTATTGGTTTTCAATACTTTTTTATGAACTGAGAGTGAGAAGGAAATGCTTCAAATGATAGCAAATGTATAAGAATGTAGGTGTGGCCTCTCCGATTATGTACATCGGCGGTATTAAAGAGCAATTTAACATTTTCTTGGAGCAAGGTTCTTAGTTTGGGAATTTAATTGTAGGTTTTGCATTAAACTGCTCTTTGTTACTTCTGTAACAACCCTGTACATCTCTTGATTTGTAGTTTTAAGAGGTTTAGTCACCACATTTGAAAGATATCACCTTCGCACTGAGGTCAGGTAAGAATAAAAAGCCTGCAGAGCAGGCTGGCAATGACAGTGAACAATGAAACTTGCTAGCTTTGCCGTTCAGTTTAGTTCCTAGAGCCTGTATTTGCTTTCCAGTAATATTTTCTTAGAATAGAATGAGTTTGCTGTATAACAATTTTATAATGGCTAACACCTGGCATAGCCTCACAGATTATGCAAATGACAGCAAAATTATTACTTTGTGAATTTTGTATTACACAGTAAAATTACAGACACAAGTATAAAAGAAGAAAACAATGTTTAAGCCAACATAAAATAATATGATTTGTTTGTTGAATGCACGGTAAGCGAGCATACAGCATGGACAGCAGAATGATACTCCACCGTTTCTCATGGATCAGAAGGAGTTTTGTGTTTGAAAAGATACATACTTTTCAAAATAGTTTTTTAAAAGTATAAAGGAAATGCATGTTTGATTCTGGTATTATAGTTCTATTATAACTGTTTCAGCAGTGTTAGGCACTGTGGCCTACTTTTAATATTTTATAATAAAACTTCGTTTCTGTGCAGCTGTATGTCAGAAATCCGATTAAAGAAGCTTGTTTCTAGGGCATATCTTGTCAATAACTTACAAACAGAATGTGCTCATTCTGAGGCTCCATTGCATATCAAAACTGAACCTACCAGTACCTACTACTTGGAAAATTATATTTGGTAATTTATTTTTGCTGCATCTTAAAACTTTTTTTTCTTTACTATAGCAGTGACTTCCTGCCCAGTACTAAATAAAAGCCTATTGTAATCCTGGCCTGTGAATAGCTTGAGGTTCAGCATTCTTTCCTCTTCTGTGTTAGGTTCTCTGTCTCCACCACTGTAGAGGATTTTGTTTTAGAAGAGGCAGTGAATGGTGAATTGTTGATCTTCTGAAACACCCCATTGGATCTTTCTGTTTAGAGCTCCACCTTGCTAGACCTGAAGTCCAATGTTTAGAGTTTTGTTAAGTTTAAGGACTCTATTTGCGTAAGTTTGGACAGTATCTGCTGCACTTGATGGTGAATTTGCATGAAAAGTGTTTTGATGGAGATGCAAAATCTTACCTTTCTTTTCTATATATATCTTACATACATCTTTTATATATCTTATCTGTGTATTTACATATATATGTGCATTGATGTGAACTGAACATCAGACCTGTGTTAAAAACTAAATTATTTCAGCCCCTTCCTCAAGATTTTCGATTATTACAGAGGAATATGTGATTTAGGTATACCCAAAAACAGTTTTTCTATATTGCTTTACAATAATGAATTGCACAAAATTTAAGCAATTTTAGTATGGAAAATGTCATGATCTTCTGAAAATTTTTCACTGGTTTTCAGTGGGAAAATCAAGTTGAATACTTAGAATAATTTTAAATTGGTCAGAATTTCAAACCTGCTGAAACAGATGCAGTTTTGCCATTTATTTTCACAAGTTGTTTTGCCATTTGTCAACCTGTTACACTGCATGATCCTCACTGGGTCAAGTGTCAATGCTTTTGAGCCTGCCCTTGTTCATGACAGCCAAAGACAGCCCTATTTCTCTGGGACAATGAAGCACATAGTTTTCAGGATAAAACTTGCACAAGCTTGAAATGAAGTATTTGAGCTGCATGGTTCTTTTAACAATGGAAGAAGCTAATTTTAAGAGAAATGATTCTTCAGTGTATACTGGCATCCGCTTTTGCACTCACCTATCAGCAGTGACTAAGGACAAGAAATCACATGCCCATGAAAGACAGAAGGAGAACAGAAAAAAAAACAACACCCAAACCCAAAGTAAGAAAATAGCAATATGACTTAAACTGGAAAATGAAAATAAAACTTAAAAACTAGATTTAAGTACTACAGCATATAAGTATAGGTAGATATATATACACTACTTCATTGTATGCTAAACCTCCTGTGAGTCTAGACCACAGCTGATTCAGGTGGTTCATTTTCCACCTTCAGCTGTTTTACGGCTTCACCCTAATCTTAGTGTCAAATACAGAAACTATGAGACTGCACAGTTAGTACCAGATGATCTGGCTAGGCTGATTTTTGTTTTGGTAGGGTTAGTTTTCAGCTGGATCAGCTCCTTAATCCAACTTGCTGTGCAGTTGCATGGGAAATGTTGAAGCATGCCAGGAGAGGGAAAGAACAGGACTGTGCTGTTGTAAGAGCAGGCCATGGTTAGCTCAAATTAAGTACAAATACAGCTTTGAAACTCCATCCTTCTTTGTGGACAATTGAGTAGATAAGAGATAACTTGGGCCTGTAATTTTTGAGTGAGATGCAGTTTGTGCCATTACTTGTTCTTCAGATGCTTTAATTATAAATCCGTTATTAAAGTTTTGCGTTTTTTTTAAAAAAAAAAAAGATTAATGCAAACTCAATATTTAGGTTTTTTTAATGTATTTTATCTTTGGACAGAATTCTCTGATGTGCTTTCATCAGTGAGATACAAATTATTTGATTGCAGCAGTATACTTCATGCTTATGTAATCTGTTTGTTCATAGTATTTTGGCTACTTTTTCATTGGGGATCAGCAGCTTTCTTCCTCTTAGAATGATCTTGAATCCATAATCTTTTAGTGGCTGTCATTATAACACCGCTTCTTTCTGGAACAAGGAAATAAGCTAACCCACTTTTTCAGGTTTATGTACTTATGCATAGCTGAGACTATTTCATAACTTACTGCTGCTGAAGACTCTTAGATTGCGTATTTCTTCTTCTGAGCACCCTTTTCCTCAGTCCCTTTCCTGCTTCCAGCAGCACAGCAACTCACGTGCTGAAAGATGTTCTTTCATGAGTAGGTGCAATTTACTAACACAGTAGAAAACTATACAGTTTTCTGCAAATGTAATGAATTAACTAAAGGAGATGTCCAACAAGTACTAGCCTGCATGAACACTGTGTGTCTTACAGGACCACGTGGCCAGGAGGAGGGTAGGGGGCAAAGGGGAGGATGGACCTTCGCTCTTTGGTGGTGCTGTGTTATTTGATCAGCTCACTGAATTGGACTGCTGTGATTGTTGTTAATTCAGAACACTTAGTTTGTGGTATATTGCAGTATTCTGCGTGTTTCCTGTGTTGTCTTCTCCTGAAGATCCGGTATATTACCCTTCCAGTCTATCGTGATGAAGTGGCACAAAACCTATTGAGTATGGGCCCATGAATATCTATGCCATGTATTGTAGTTATTTTGAAGTGAATAATAATCCTAATTTACAGTTAGAAAACTACTTGAAAGGGTTCCAACCACTCCCTTTTGTGGAAAAGTATATGAAAAGTTCTTCCTTTAAAAAAAAAAAGTAGTTACATTGTATACAAAATTCAGATTTTACTTCTTTAAAATGTATGACTATTATTTACAGTATCTAGAAGAAATGCAAGTCAAAGCAAACATTCTTTGGCTCTAAATATGGGAAGGGGCTATAAAAGGGTTATAAAGCTTTACTTAGGATGACATTGGCAGCAAGGGAAGGACTAAGTTTACAGCTGTACAATTTCTCCTATATTCATAGCAACATTTCTCTTATCTGCATAGGACCAAAATTTCACCTAACGTATTGAAGACCACCATGATCAGCTCTTCTCACTTTTCTTGCACAAGTCAGAGAATTTTACTGAAGTTTCAAACCTGTGATAACCCATGATACAAAGTTTACTTTGTCATAGGCTAAGTTACCGTGACTCAGGTGGTGTTAGGTAACTGGCTGTGATGCAGTAATTTGATTGAGAGTTTGAGCCCTTAATAAGGCCCTTATTAGATACAGAAGTTCTTGATGAATTGGCATATAGCTTTTAGAAAGATGCATAATTTTTATTTAGAAGCTCAAAGAGATGGATAATCAACCATCTTGCCATACAGATCTTTTCAAATAGTTAATTTTCTAATTAAAGTGAGCATCTTATTTCTAATCTCAATCTTTCTAGCTCTGTCTTTTGCCTTTGGATTTTTTATTACTTTGTTTCTAGAGTAGAGACTGTTTTACTTTTTTTGAGTTTCATTGGCATACTTTTACCATTAATAATTTTATTTTTTTTCAAGTATGTAAGAATAGACGCTATTACAAACCTTTTCTGTCATAGCTGATTCTGTTTACATTTAGCATTTGAAATTTAGCAAGGTAACTTAACCTTCACCTGTGTAATGTATCCATCATTAATTATTTTTGTTAATATAGTTTTAAAGTTGAGATCTAATTTTTGCTAAGTTTCACAGCACTTTGTATTACAACAGCAGAGGTTCCTCTTGCAGCTGAACTTAAACTCTCATTAAGAACAACAAGAAAAATTACATTCAGGTTGCTGAACAAGTCTTACTACTAATTGTTCTCATTTTCCAGAAGGTAAGTTAACTAACAGCTTTGGGTTTATTTTTTCTTTTAAAAAAATATTTCTAAATACAGTATTTTGTTTGTCTCTTCTTTTCTTCCTTTTCCATTTTCTCACTAAAAGAAGTAGGAGATACGTCAAAGGAAAGAAGAGATATCCTTACCTCCACCCACAAAAAACCCACTCTCATAGAAGACGACAGAACCATTTCTGAATTTCTTCAAGATCTGAAGAATGTAACTTTTTTCCCCCTCCTAAAATGTCAGTACAGTCATTTTTTGACAAAATTTATTCGTAATATTTTTTTTTTTCTTTGACTGGAGAACATCCAGAAGCAACACAGTGAGTAACCCAGTAGCTAATTTTCACTGCGTTCTATCAGATGAGCTGTTATTCTTCTCACTATTGGTAGTAAGCACTAATAGTACCTGATATGAAAATTAATCCCAGATTGCAGAATAAACCTAGTGAATGAATTTGCTTCGTTTTATTTGTTTATCTTTTACAAATTTGTTCATTAATTTGTAGTTTGAAATTTGGTGGAAGTAGGGTAATAATGCACTTGGAGACTGGGACTAAGGCGAGAGTGTTCTACAGGGAGAAGCACACAATATACACTGCACTTTTAACTATGTAATATTTAAGTACAAGTCATAAGTCTTGTCTTTAAACGCCGAAGAGAAAATTTTCTCTTACCATGCTGTGATGATAGCTATAACCCTGCTGTGCACATGAGTTTTTTGTTTGGGTTTGTTTCTTTGTTGTTTTTTTAAATTTTCATGGCATTCATGGCAAAATACATATACTGCAATGAATTAATATTTGGGCTTAATTGTTTGGTGAACAGAACAATATTTACAGTTTTCAAAGCACTTTTATCAGAAATCATGTTTTACAGAAGTTGATTTCCCTTTACAGAGGTACTTCAGCATACTATGTACTAAATTTCTTCCCCCTAAAAAGTTTGCTGTGTTTTATTGGTTGCAAAACATTTTTAACTAAGAGGAAAAAAATGTGAGTAATGGTGTTTTTAAAGAAAATATCAGACTGTGATAACCAAGGATGTGCTCAAATGGCATGAATACTTCAGCTCCAGATGGGTCAGCTTTAGGGGTCAAGTTGTGAAGAGAAAGCCATCACACACACTTCATCAACACCGTGGAATGAGAGACCAGTGCATTTACTGAGCAATGGATTTCCAGTGAGCGTATAAACTAATTGGTGGATGAACATGCCCCAGGAGCAATGATTTTAAGGTCATAGCAGGCTCAGTGAATTGTGCTGACTTACACTGTGTCTCACTGATAGCTGATCTTACCAATGAGCAGTTTAGAGGCATTCAAGCCTGAACTCTCTTCCATGTGCCTTGAATGGCATGTCAGCGGTCACTGTTTCTGACATCCTTTATATTTGTCCAGTCAGCTCTAAATCTTTAGGTTGGGCTTCAGCGTACCCAGGAAAGAAAGGAGAGAAGCAATTATTTTCAGTCATTGAGTTCTGAAGATCTTAGTGTTAATTATGCCAAACACGGTTGGTTCATCAACAAACTAGAAATGTTAAAGAGAGAAGAGAGAGGGAACTGGTATTTTTGGTGATCAAAAGTGTCCCAATTATAACTTTCTGTTTCTTAGCTTTAACATTGATTTCTTCTCGTTAATTTCATATTCCCTTTGAAAACATTAGTTGAGTAAATGCTGATTTTTATACGATATGGCAAATCCACAAGCTGAAAAATTGTTGTAACATTGTTTAAGAAATTAAATAGTGGACATCAGTCATACATCCCTTCCCTGCTAGTGGTACATTGCTTCTCATGTGAAACATTTTCTTTTGTTTTGGATAAATGTTTACTCATTCTTTGTCTAATGTGAGTACAAAACAGAACCATGCAGAGGTCCTTTTAAATTTGCAATTAATTAAGGAATACTACAGTAGCTCTAATTCCCTTTTTTTGGGGGGGAGAGGAGAAGCTTATTTGTTTTATGATTGTTAAGCCTTTGCTGAGAGTGTTTTCTTTAATCTTAGTAGTAATTAAGTAGTTTAAAAACAACTTTGTTAATAATTTTTAGATAAAATTCAGCAGAAGGTCTATTCAGCATTGTCTATAAGCATGGACATGTATTCAGTGGTCCTTATAAAGTAAAAAAAAATAAGAGTTAACATGCTTTTGGGCTTAGCGTATAACATCTGATAATGATGACACTCATATAAAATAACTTTTTAACCTGAATTTTCAGGAGTGTTTAAATACAATCATCTAAGTACTTGTGTATATACTTATACATATATATGTGTGTGTGTGTGAAGTAGATAGTATGTACAAATATGTGCATTCCTTGTGGACTGAAAATAATAATAGAATTTTGTATTACTAATTTTTGAGGCAAACCATTTATATTCTGTAGGGTGTGAATATATGTGAATCTTCTTCATCTGGGAAGTGATTAGCAATCAGGTGTTCATCATAATGATTTTTAAAACAGAAAAAAGCTTGATTCCATGATTTGGTGTAAACAGTATGATTTGCGTAAGGTAAATGGCTTGCTATGACCTTCCTGAGCAACCTTTGTTTTCCTCAAAGCACTTCCTTTAGGCAGCAAGGAAGTGACCACAGACATTCCCACCAGTATGAGTTAGAACAAGCAGTAGACTGGTTGATAGTCTCGCATACAAGATTAAAACTTTACAAAACGGATGTGCTAGACATTCACTAAAATATCTATATGCAAACTTGTTCCCACTTCTGTGCAGCTGTATACCTGTATACAGCTTCATGCCATTGAATGAAACTCCTAATTTACAAGATTCAAGTTTAGTTCAAAAAGTCACAGAAACTTTTAAGGGGGTTTTACAGTTGTTTAGTAAACATAGGCCTTGAATATTCTTGGCAATTCTCCTTCTCAGATTAACAGGAAACAATCAGAGTTAGAATCAAATATGGAATTAGTTTTATATCCTTGCTGTGTGTATTAAAGGAAGCAATATTGCTATGTGTATTAAAGGAAGCAATATTGTAATTAAAATGCAGATAAACATTGTGGAAATCTCACATAACTGAAATAGGATGTCCTCATCATATGATTTCACTTCATTATACTCTATTACTTTATCCTCTTGCTGTGTCTCTGCAGCTGCTTTGTTGTGGGATATCAATATTCAATTACAAAAATTAAGTAATCAAATCAAATGTCTTTTATATTTTCTACAGATGGCTTTTGAAAAAAAATACTGTTTCTGGACAGAACCAGAGCACAACTGCTTAATAACTCCAAAGAAAAATTGCAGATTTTTTCTATTATGATAGTTCTCTGGTGTTTTGAGAACACATTAAAATATTAGTGCTTATGCATCATCCTTAATCTATTAAGAACATTTTAATGTAATGTTAGCTGACAAAACCAGGAGAATTATGGCTAACAACTTCTTCCTTATTCTTAACTATTCAGCCAACTAAATAGCATAAATGTCCCTATTTGACAAAATGGAAGTATTTTTCTGTATACTATTGTATATTATATACCATTTTAACTTTTGGTTTTGTAGTGCTACTGTCTCTCTTGGTGTGAAACAAAACCAGTGTCTGTGTGGTGTATGACTTTTTGGTGTAATGGTGATGAGAAGAATGGATCTACTTCTCAAATCATTGTGGGTTCACTGAACATCACACTATTTGTGCTCAGAAATTAGGAAAAACGGTGCTAATAGAATTAGAAATAAAAATAGTGTAAGTGTTAATACTGAAAATCGGAGAAAACTAAGACACGAGAAAGTAATTAGAATTTTAAAAATCCTGGATCGTGACTGAAAACCAGTGTCAGGATTACAAACTGGACACTGAGATTGTGGTGTTTAGCAACTGAGTCAGTAAGAAATTTATCAAGTGTAAGAGAGTACAGAAATAATGGGCAAAAAGCTTTTTTTTTATGATAATGTGCTAGCTGGCATGGAGGAGACTAAGTCAATGACAAAGTAGGACTCAGAAGATGGAGAGAGCTTAAAGTTTGCTGATAGAGAAGTTCATAATGAGTTTGCAGATAGAAGTATTGAGAGAGAAATTTGGAGAAGACTTTAAAGAATATTGACAAGAAGGATCTGAAAGATTCTATGAAAATCTCCAAAAAGAACCTGGTAATGTAATGAGAAATGATGAACACTTCACTATGGAGAAGAGCATTTTTTGTAGAGATTCTGATGAGCTTGGGAGAGAGAGAGAGGGAGAGAGAAGAGACATGACCTGTGGTACAAAAATCTAGGGAGAAATTTAAGGATGAAAATGAAATTATTAGCATCTTGGTAGATGCTATTCTTGTAGTATGGAAAATACTGGAAAGACGCAATTTATGAAGAAGCAAAAATAGTTTGACTAGGATAAACAGAGTGACTTGAGTCAAAGAAGAAGATGGACGGAGTTGTAGCAAGAGATGGGGCAAGCAGAGTGGTAGGTTAGGGCACAGAGGAAGACTAGTAATTATGCCTATATTTGCTGTGTTTGAGAAACTCAAATTACAAAATACCCCTTTATGTGACTGTTTCCGCCTCTTTTTTCCTCTTTCCATTTAAGTATTTTTTCCTCTTTGCTTATAGTTGCCAATACTTAGATCAGTTTCTAACTCCTGTGTGTATTTAAAATATGGCTCTTTTTTCTCACCATGTTCTTTTCACAGTTCATGTTTGTTTAATTTTGCTGGTTGTCATTTGAAATGTCTTAGTATTAGTTTCCAAAGGCTTCTGTGTTATTTCACTGAGTACACTGTTAGAACAGATGTGTTCACAGTGTTTTCAACAGTGAATAGACTCCCCCAGTGAACATGTGCTGCTGTTTTGGATGGAGCTATATGTAATCACAGAAGATATTACAGCAAGTAAATGGATGGCATCTCGGAGCCTGAGAAGTATATGTGGATCCAGTCTATCTCCAGGGTATACTGGAAAAGAGGAGGAGGTATTAATTTTTTTTTTTTCCTGTCATAAACTGATAATGTTAGAATTAAGATAAATCCTTAAATTTTCTTATTGAGAAGTCTTCTGTGAAAAAATGTTAATACAATTGAAAGACAGCATTTAATGAAAGATGAAGAGCAACTTAAGATAGAATCATATACGATGTTCTTTTAAATGTCACAAAAGAGAACTGGAAATAATTCATAAACAATTTTATTCTGTGTTCTACAAATGTAAGTGCTTTTCTGTGTTACCTTGTTCTTAGTAAATCTTCTCACTCAGAGCTATGTCCCACATTATATAATCTTCCATTTTATCTTTTCATTCTATCAAGGCACAGCATACCTAGCTAATCCATCAGAAATCCCTTTCCTTATCAGTCACTCAAGAATGGTTATACTGTACAGTGTGACAGCATTAGACATCACTTACCTTCCTAAACTACAGATTACTTGGGAGGAAAGTATTTTTTTTTGTGTGTTTGATGATGTGTTGACTTTATGGTGACTTCATCCTTGGTTTTCCTTGTTTTCTGCTTTTTCCAAAATGACTAAAGAAGATGCATCAAAAGTATCACAAAGATGCTTTTATTGTACATACCATTACTTTTTTTTTTTTTTAATAGTCATACCTTTCTGTATTATTTTTCTGCAAACTTTTGGATATTCATGTCTTCCTCCATTGTTTATTCACCATAGTGGTTTAACAACACAGTAGAAGTTTTCTGTTGTTTAAGCTAATTTCCATCTCCGTAGATGAGGA
>Ga0181612_119471_pt1 | contig 24032 bp, 11 predicted proteins | sample HoacroProtozoa21_FD_119630 | JGI IMG/M metagenome (GOLD analysis project Ga0181612, IMG submission 119630) | Hoatzin crop microbial communities from Cojedes, Venezuel. Combined Assembly of Gp0051906, Gp0051904, Gp0051908
AAAAAAAAAAAAAAAAAAAGAAATAGATGCAAACTGGGTTCCAGTTGTCAGAGACTTTATTGCCGTAACTGTTCATGCCAGCACAGTCAGAGTGGTCCGTATTCTGTATACGAGCAGAACTGAAGATAGCCCCTGGAAACCTGTCTTTTTGAGGTGTCTCTGCTGTAAGCAGCAATTTCTCTGACGTGGGGTAAAGGAACAGAAATACATTTTAACCTAATTTATTCCCCCCAGCTTGTGAAACACATGTTGAGGATGTAAAAATCATTTGTCCAATGGATGCAAAGTCTTGGTAGCTACCTATGAATAAATGCAGTTGGCAGCTACCTCATTTTAAAATGAGCAACATTTTTTAAAAATGGACACTAACCATTTGCCTGAGGTTCAGAGACCTCAGGATGCCAGGTCTTGGCTGCTGCTGTTCCAGCTGCGTCATCTCTGACTTCAGCAATGCTACACCGATATACTCCAGCCGGGGAGATGGCCCCCCGTCTCATCCACGCTGCATTTGCTGCATAGGTACATGGCTTGCCAAAGACTTCAGCTTTGTGTTTGTGGCTCGGTTTATCAAAAGCAGAGCCAACGCAGGCAGTTGTAAGGGTGCGGCCACATGCTGAAATTTCACTGCTTACAATTTCTGTTTCAGATTAAAAGGAGATTAATTTCTGCTTTTCTGTATTTTATTTTGCAGATGGCAGGTAGCTCTTATTTGCTTGAGGACTTTTTTTACATCTTCTGTTTGAGTGCTTGAAATAGGTTAGCCAGTGTGAAGAAGTGGGAAGAGTTAATCCAAGTAGGAGAAGTTTTGACTACAGCTGGGTGAAAAATGGGCCAGAAAGTGTTTTATACATTTATCTTTGTTTCAACAAAGCCTATTTCTTTTTCATATTTCAAGTACATAAGAGGGGGTAGTCAACCTGAAATGGTTTATTTAATCCAAAATAGAACATCTTGGTTTTGGCCTGCTTAGTCCTAATAAAAGAAATAAATAAGAAGAGCCAGTCTTTAACTGAAAACATCTCCTAAACACCAATTTGAGAATGTTTCAGTTTGAGAATGGTGAAAGCATACATTTAGGCTCTAAAGAAAAAAAGAAAATATTATTTCTGGCCAAAAAAATCTTGTTTAAAAATAAGAAAAATCTGTTGGGGGAGAGAGAGGGAGAGTGAAGTCCACTTTTCTGGTGCTTGCAGTTCGGTCAATGGCAATGCTTGCTGAGCAGAACTCTGTCCCGTGTGGAAGATCCAGAGGCGCGCTCAGGGAGACAACTTCCCCAGCCATGTCACCTGTAGCTCAGACAAATCCGGTGCTCTTTACGAGCTGGGGCCTTTCAGCCCGCCTTTGGTGCTCCCTGATGCTTGACCCGACTGATCTGAGGATGTCTTTGTGGCACCACACCAACACAGTGGCAAGGAGGCCACCTTGGATCCTGGGGATCTCTTCCTCAAGTCCTTGGTTTGGATAACTCTGTCCTGTATCGCCTTGATGGCTTTCCCAGCAGGCGTAAAACTCTCTCCTGGGGAGATCCACTGGGTTTGGCTGATTGTTGGCTGAGCAGGGCCACAGACCCCACACACGTTCTGCTGCCATGAGAAGCAGCGTCAGCCTGGTGGAGGCACCAAGGCTTGGGCACTGTCTTGGACAATTATTGCAGCCTGGAAGCCAGATGAAATCTTGATTGAATCTCGCTCATAAAGCGTAACTCACTGAAAACTCCTTGACTTACTTGCACACGTTTTTCTAATAAATGAGCCATGCAAATACTTAACCCTATTATTGCTTTTTAAGAGGAACATATTAATAGTTTATCTTCAATAGTACACTGATTGAAAGGTTATCCGTGGTTAATTACAGTTTATAATGAACAATGTAAAATCAAATAGATAATCAAAGGAGACCAAATACGGCAGGTGAGAACGGGAATACGGCAACAATGAACTTCCTGATTAAACATTTGGAGTGGGTGAATGAGCGATTTCCTGCAAAAGAGATCTTTGGGAAAACCTACAGACATCCCTGCATTTGCAGGCAGGTTTCTGTCAGGAATCAGACCCATTCTCCGGGAATCAGACCCTTTCCCTGTGAGCTCATGGCAGCCTGCTGACTTCGCTGACACCTCAGGTGCCACGGCAGCTGTGCTGGGCACCCTGGATCCTGTGGTATAAACCGCAGGGAACAGCCTGGTTGATTGTTCTGGAACAAATCGGCTCCAGATCTTTTAAATTCATTTCCTTTCAAAAGATAAATTGTGGCAGTCTTGTCTTTGTAGCTCAGAGGTGAAACATCAGAAATCGCATGCAACATGGAAAATCCTTGTTCACCAGCTGTTTCCATGACAGAGGCAGTAGCGCAAAACCGTGTCCCGGGCTTCTTGCTGACCGTAGGCCTTGCCAGTGTGCGGGATGTATCCACGCACTGGTGGAAAGTGCAAACAAAAGACTGCCTGAGAGCCTGAGCATCGCTGGCAGGAAGGGAGGAGGCAAACTGGGTGCTCGTTTGCCATTCACGGGAGATGCAAACCACCACCATCAGTTCATCCCTTTGCTGTCTTCTCATGGTGCCACTCGGCATCTTTTCCTGCTCACTCAGTCCCCATTTTTTCACACCTGTTACAGCCTACCATCTATTAAAGACCTTTCCCTGTTTCTCTTTCCCCCCTGCCTGTGCACTGGGTGGCTTTCCCTCTCCCCACGCAGGCAGGTGGCCGGGGGCTGCACGCTGCTGCCCGTTCCGGCTGCAGGGAGGGATGCTCAGCCCAGCACAGGGTGGGAAGGACAGAAGAGGGGGACGGGCGCCGTTGCCCAAACCCCAGCCCTGCTTGTGGCTGTTGCAGGAGGGTTTCCACAGTAGCTGGGGTGGGGGGGAAAGCCGGCGAGCAGCTGTTTTTACAGATCCCAGGAGCCCGCGTAAGTGTTGTGTGTCTGTAGTTGGGCATGAAGCATGGGGAGTCCTGGAGTCATGCGCTTCCATTCTCCTGCTCCCTCACTGATTATCTTCTGCCTTCCAAACTTAGGAGACATGGGCTTAGGGTCTCTCTCAGCTTAAAAACTAAAGAAAGAAAAAAAAGAAAAAAGATTGTTCTGGCTTTTGCGGCATGCGATGTAGAGTGGGAGCAGCAAACCCTTGGCACGGCAGTCGCAGAAAGCAGAGCTGTTTGCTGAGTCAGGCCCTTGATGAGCTGGCAGCGCCGCATCGGCCGTCTGGTATTCATTGTCGGCAACTTGCAGTCTCAACTTCCTACATCATCTCTTAATCCTCTAAAAGATGTGTTTCTCTGACTCAGAGCTGAGCGTGCTCTCGCTCCCTGGCCGCTGAACGTGTGCCTTTCCGCGGAGTCACAAAGCACTGGGTTGACCTGGGCCACCGCTCTGCCACCGTCGCTCCTGGGTGATGTCTGTCTGTCCTGCGCGCAGACTGTCCACCACTGAGCTTCCTCTGGATGGTACACAGATATCTCCAGCCTGTACCTGTCCCTGTGGTTGGAAAGCTTTTCCTACCAGCTAAAGCATACTGACCCCACACTCTCGCTCTGCTGTTTCTGCTGTATTCAGTGTGGCATAGAGGGGTGGTTTTTTCCTGCCATGCCATCTCCATCAGTCTTGTCTTCTCTAGAATAAACCGCACCACACTTTCAATCTTTCCTTCAGAATAAGTTTTTCTTGACCTCCTTGCTTTTCCCTTGGGCTTTCTCTGCTTGCTCAAGATCCGCTGTGCTAGAAGACACAGTTTTTCCTTGGACAATCAGCGTTTTCTCATGGACCCAGGAGATTTCATTGCAGGTGGTAAAAAACCTTTACACTTGAGCCAGATCAAGCTTTCTTGTTACAAAAAATATTGCTATTTTCCCCCATGTTCTTGACTCGGCCTATAAATCTGGGATTTGGCTGCATACGCAAAAGTAAATTAATGGAACTGGTACTAACTAGCATGAAAAAATAAGAGGGCAAGGAGTTCTTGAGAAAGAAAGGATATTTCTAAATCAGGATAATATCCTGCTCATTGTTTAAGAACTAGCAGATCTTCATATAATAGAAGGTTATATAACAAAGCTTCAGTTAATGTAAATAGGTACAGCTCTGTGATGGAGTTATGCTGAGCTAAATCAGTGGGAAATTTGTCCCTGTGATGACATTTTGGGAGATTTAAAGGAAGAATATCCAGTTTAAAAATCACAGTTGTATGAGTTTGGGGTTATTTTTTTAATTAATGTTAAAGTCCTAAGAAACATCACTGAAAGAGAGCAGAGAAAATTTTTCTTCTGGGTTTTCATGTTTGCTTGTTTGCTGGTGTGTTTAAACTGAGCCTTTAACACCACTGCATCCAAATACAGCGCATTATTATTTGTGTGGGTCCCCCTGTACCTGGAGAAAGAAAAGCCTCTTTAAAATGGGGAAGGCAAGTAAAGAGCCCTAAAGCTGGGTGAAAGAACCAGGAGAAGTGCAATACTTGAAACACATTTAACTTTATTGTTAAAACTGACTGAACTGAATCTAGGTGAGAAACCTGTGGAGAAATTAGGAAACTGTCCTCATCCTTGAGGACATGTTCAAACACCACTTCTGCTCCCAGGTCACTTATTACTGTTCTAATCATTGGAGTTAAAGGTTGTTCCAAACTGAAGAAGGAAAAGGAAGGTTCATTTAAATACCGTACAGATGAATAAATGCTATTACCTCCCCCACTCCCAGAGGTGTATTTTCTAATCAAAGTACTGCTACTATACTATTTGCTGGTCCCAATTCAACCATACACTAAGTAGAAATAATGCTATTTGCATTTACAGACTTGCACAGCAGTGGAACTACTCTGCCAGCATTAGATACAAAAATTACAATGGGGGCATTTTTATTGCTAATTGAATAATCACTTTATGCAAAAGTAGTGTAAAATTACATGAAGTGTAAAATATGATTAGTAAGGGCAGTTACTACATTTAATAAACTGCTTTGTTAGAGAACTTTTCCATTGAACTAGAATTAGTTTTAAGTCCTTTAAGTCCTTTCCCTATATTGTCTCACAGTACAATGCAGCAGTTAATTAGTGGCACAGCTGACTGATTTTATTGTACACTAATTTAAAAGAAACAGTTATGGAATTGTAAAGTAGAAAAGTGTGCATGTCTATATATTGCTACAATTGCTATCATTTAGATGATAACATACAGACCTCGAGAAAATCAATTACAAATAAACACTGAGGAGACTGATTTCCAGTGATGTCAGGGTATTTTTTTTCTTTTCTCTACATGGGAGCATGCAACAAAGTTGTTCGTTGCTTTTCCTTCTCCCACCCTGTTTTTCTAAACTGTTGTGTGAAATCCTGTTCTGAAATTCTCCTTTTCCCGTGGTGTTTCAATGAGAGTAATTGATCTCCTGGCCTTCTCCGAGGGGGACTGTGCTAGCAGAGCGGGTTGTCCTCGTGTTATTTCAGGAGAATTATTTATGGGAAAAGAGCTAAGGAAATAGGGTTGTTACTAAAGACTTGGGAATGGAGGAAGACGAACAGAACTGAAGGTTTTAAATCAAATAAAGAATGAGACTGAAGGAAAAAAAAACCCACAGCAAGTCACGGGATCTGGTTCTGCTGTTGCTTCACACCAGTTTGCTGTCACTGACCTAAACACTTCTATACAGTGACAAGGCGAGCTTCAGAGTCTGTGTTATTACTGTACATGATAGGTTTGGGCAAAAAAATAGGTATGGGAAAAAAAAAATTGTGAAATACATGTACATCCTAGGATAGATCTCCAGCTGATGGTAAATGACACAGATCTCAGAGTTCAGCAGAACTGATGTGATTTGGGCTTTTGGAGGGTCTGGTGTGTTTCAATTTTTGGTATTATGAATAACTGGTAATTAAGTAAACTGTTACTACACCTGTTTCACTATCTTGTGTACAGCTTTCTATTTTTTTGGGGAAAAATACTCTATAGGTTTAGCTCAACCCAATGCAGAAATACCCATCAGATTGTCTCCATTTGCTGGATTTACACTGTCACAAAATGAACCCGAATCTCAGTCTGGTGTTTAGGTGCTTTGAAATAAATCACTGAATTGCAGCCTTGATATCTTGCTTCTTTGACTCACTGCCCAGTGGACCCCTAACTCACCAAAGTGGCTTTTTCAGCCTTACACCCTTCCTTGTCTTGTGGGTAGGACAGATGAACAGACACTTTTGAGGAAAGATGTTGGAAGTTGCAGCTAAGCTCATGTCAGTCGGTTCTTGAATGTTTTGGAAACCTGCTGTACATTGCTGTATCTTTTATAAATCATCCAAGTGATCATTGAATGGGAAACTGCAAGAACAAGTAACCCAGCCACAAATTAACGATGAAGCATAATGAACGGCCACTTACCTGAGCGATTGACATTTTCATCCAAAGCATCCTTTCTGTTCAAATATCTGTCTGAATCGCTTCCCCAGGATTTCTTTCGATGATTTGAATCTCTTGTTGGCCGAATAATTTTTGCTTCCTGCAGCATTTCGGATAAATGAGATTGTACCACGAGAAAAGCAGAGCTAACACCATTCCAGTGGAGAATTTCTTGGCTCCACAACTTGTCTTTTCTCACTTCAGAGACTCTCCAAGTAACAGAACATATAATATAGCCTTTTAATGTGCGCATTGTTTCCAGCCTTCCTTCTAATGGCAGTGTTGTAAATTGAACTAACCGTTTGGTCATGTTTTAATAATTAACACTTTGACACAAAAGAGTCTTTTTGGTATTCTGTCACTGAGTGAAGTTTCATAGGTAATTTAAAAAGTCTGTTTTGTCAATCTGCTCTGTAGTTGCAAGGAAAGAGATTCTAAATTAAACCTAATGGGCCATGTTTTTTTTAAAAGGGCCTCAACCCAGTCTTAATTTGTGCCTGTAATACCATGGTCTGATATGTGTGATTTTACTGCCTCTCCTTTGTAATGGCTCTGCAACAGTTGCTGTTCCTGTTGTAGCCAGAGGCAAAGCTTTGCCTCAGGTCATGTTCCTGGTGCTGGAGGCACAGCCCCTGCTGCCAGGTGGGATATCTGCCTGAGGCATGGCCAGTGGCACCCCCTTCCCCCTCCTGATTTAATTGGAAACAGGCTGGTCTGGTCGATTTGCCAGACATTTGGGTCTAAGGAGTTGGTTCAACAAAGTGTGACCAGAGCAGGGAGGTCGTAGATGTTTCATCCCTGGAAACATTCAAGGTCAAGTTGGACAGGGCTTGGAGCAACCTGATCTAGTTGAAGATGTCCCTGCTCATTGCAGGGGGGTTGGACTAGATGGCCTTTAAAGGTCCCTTCCAACCCAAACTGTTCTATGGCTCTGTGATTCTACGATCCACTGGCTAGAAACTGCATTTCCCATGGTATAGTCAGCACATGTCTAACAGAAAGGGTACCACTGTAAACCTTGGGGTGGTTGCCTAGTGCTTCTTTGTTCAAGCAGTGCTTGATCTAAAGATATATGCACATAACTGCATGTCAGGCATGTACCTGAAGGGCGTAACTTAAAAGGTTGTTCTCCTTAGCTTTATATCCATAGTCAACTGAAGGAAAACATGCTCCAGCGCATATTTGCACTCTGGAAAGTATGAGAATCCTTTGCGTAAAGAGACGCCCTTCCCAACATAAACACCTGTCATAGGAAGCATGGATACTCCCCTTCTCATGCTTGCTTCTGTGATTGAACAGAAGTGACATTTCTTTGTTCCTTGCGTGACCATAAGGCATAAAAAAAATGATTTGTGCGGCATCTGCTACGGCTTTCTATTGCCAGCTTCTGTGTCCCTTCCTCTTCCTTGTTTTATTGCTCCAGAGCTACAAGGGACCCTTTGGGGTAGGTAGGTGGGTTTATGGTCCACAGTCAAGTGCTCTGCAGAGAGAGATACCTTGGCTAGTTTTGGACAGAGCACGGTGGTACTGGAATTGGTCTACCAGGGTGCCAATGGATGGGGAAATCAGTCTGTGCAAGGCTCTGTGCTGCTGCTTCAGATGGGTTATGGTGGTAGCCAAGCCACTTGTCCTGAGCAGGGCCCAGGACTCTCCCAGAAAAGTGCAGCAACTCAGATGAAATAGGTAATTTGGTGGCAAAATTAGAGATAAAATAAAATTCTGACCAGGAGAATGGTGTGTTGCTCACTGATGTATTACCAGAGAAATAACAGTTTGCAAAGATTTAATCCAGAAAAAACTAACTACAAGGACCACACCCACAATATGAACTTAATTTGCCAAATAACCCACTCTCCTTATGAAATAAATAAATACATAACCACAATGCCGCAATGAAATGGAAAAAGCAATTTTGCCCAGAGTATGTTGTTCCTAAAGGCACACAGGGCAAAGCTCAGAGCCCACCACACCCAGAAGTCAGGACAACAGTGAGAAATGAAATGCCAGAAAAATAATGCAATCTTGTAATAAAAACCCAGCTCACACACACACACACACACACACACAAAAAAAATTACTTCTTTCCTTCCCACCCTTCCTTCTGTTTCTCATCCTAAGCAGATTTCCAGATAGCTGCTTAGCTGTATGGAATTTGTGAAGAGAAATCCAGATCCCGGGCAGGTACAGCACCCCTGCTCATCAAAACTAGTCCCGATCCCTTAGCAAGTAGCTCAGCACCCAGCACTTAGCCAGTACTCAGGGTACTGAGTTCTTTGAAGGAGTAGTGTAAACTCGCATGCTTTGTTCAGCTGAAACTCTGGCAAAATGGTCTGCTCTCAGCTAGTCCTCTTGCATCGCTTCTTGCTGCTCACCCATTCCTGCTAACGTCTTTCTCTTGCAATCACAGAACACACAGTTCAAATGTAGGCTTTGCTTTTTTTCCAGCTAGACAGATTTTTTCTTAATCCGAGATTATGTTACTGTTGGTTTTGATATGTCAACAGTCAAAATACACTCAATGGTTGGGACTTCTGGAGGTGTTCTTGGTTGGCTGTGTTACAATGGACAATGGCATTCTTATCAGCTTCAGCAGGAGTGGAGTTGAGACAGTAATAACTCCTAACTGGAAATCCTGTCTTTTGTGTCAACATTTTTTTTTTTTCTTTTCTTCACAGTCTGAAATAAATCTGACACCACTTTCCCTCTCTCTCTCCTTGTTCCTACTCAGTCATGAGGGTACAGTGGGTCTGCTGCTATTCCAGTATACTTCAGTGCCACATACCATTGCGTGTATCTAACTGTTCCTTTAGTATCACATTTTTAATACATTTATAACCTTAATTAGGAGGTTCTTATAAAACCAGGGCAGTCATCCTTATTTTTAATATGAGCTTTGTCAGGAAGTTGAACTCCATGTAAAGGCAGTGAACACAGATGTGTGGGCTTGTTTGGGTTATTTTGCTAGGGGACACTGATGGAGGAAATTTTTGAGCAATGATGACACTGAGACTACCACAGTCAATGTCCATGCCTTAGAAGGGGGACCCTGCTGAAAGAGCTGGGTGGAAGGAGCCAGACATCCCTCTGAAGGGGCTGACACATGGGCAAATGTGTTGGTGGATTATTGCTTAATGCCACTTACCAGGAGGAACGAGGCAGCGGGGTCTTCTGTATGTGTTGCACTGAATGCAGCCTGCTCCAAGGTAAGTTTGTTTAGGAGGAGGGAGGATGCTTGACTGATACCTCTCCCCAAAATGAAAACATTTTGCTTTGGCCTGCACTCCAGGGAAGAGTGGCATGTTCCAGAGCAACAGCACAGTTGTAATAATGAAAGAGGCTCCAAAGTCTCAAATTCTGCTCCCGCCTGGCCAGTGTCCCAGCACTGCAGTCCCCAAGTAGCAAAAACCATGAGTCAGCTCCCCCTCCCTCCCCAGAATCCTGCTCGAGTGCAGTCAGGTCATGTTTTCAAACTTTCCTCTGCAAACAGGAGGGATGGAAACTTCTCCTGTAGGAATGAAAGTTGAGGTTTGTGTTCAGTTTCTTCGTTCCAAGCTAGGACTTGAATACCAGCTTTACGTTTGTGAAACGCTGGATAAATCAGGAGAGCTGGCGGCAATGGGGAATGTTTTTATGCTGGTTTTTGTGGGGATGGAGTCCAAACTACACCCCAGGATCTGAACGCTTGTGGGTTTGAAATTCAGCCTCTCACTTTTGAAACTCTTTCTATTCTGAAATATATTTTGAAAATAAAAAAATAGTATAAAGCATATGTAAATGGCACAGTATAATGCCATGAAGAGACAGTTAAAAACTGCCCAGGACTTTTTAGCATAACTTACTAAATGTAATGTGGGAAGTAGGTTTTCTTAAACAACTATTGGATGTTCTCCTCTCTTACCCCAAAAAGTAACACTAGGTGAGAAAAAAAACGACTTTGGATACAGACAACAAGCTGATTTGGGGACTAGCAGGAAGTATAGCTATACAACTGCTCAAGGGCAGGTTAAGTTAGATTTTGTGGCACACTATGCTAATGAAGCTGCCTTCTTGCCAATATTTGAGCAGGAGTGTCTAGAGCTAGTTCAGGTATCTTAACGAGCAAAAAGAGAAAGCAAGGATGAGTGCAAGGAGACTGAAATGTGACACTTTCCTCTCCTTGGCAGGGGCAATCTGCAATCCATGGCTCCTTGAATATTCCTGTCTTTGAGTCTTAAATGAAAAAAGTCATTGTACAGTTTCTTTTTAAAGAGAGAAACGAGGGAGTAGGACTCAATACAAAACCAGTGCACCTTGGGATGAATGAATAATGGAAGAGCACCACTGCTGCGGCCACATGTGGCATTATTTACTCATGTCACTGTAAATGATTAATCTGGAAAAGCTGCATTTGAACAAGTGAGATTGATGAGAGCTTTACAGGCTATTTTTGTGTAATTTAAAACCGTGCCTATACTGGATGGTAAAAAGAAGAATGAAGATGAGACAGCCAGTGCTGTCAGCTTTTCTCCCTCCTGATTCAGTCTTTGGCTGTGCCCTGCCTCTGCTCCAGAAAGCCAAGGTTTTGGATGAAGGATGGAAGTAGAAAAACAGGAGGCTGTGGGAAGGTTTTGGTCTTGACCACACTGGCAGATACAGAGATATTTGAGGTCACTCTTCCACGTTAACCCTGGAGCTTGTAGTGTGGGGAAAGTTGGGCGATGGTGGATGCAGAGACACCTGAGCTGGCTGGATGTGTGCTGGGGGGAGCAGATGCAATTTAGCCATGTTTGTCTGGGCCCAAACTAATAAGTTCACAGTGTTGACACTTGCTATCTCCTGTGCGGTGTCCAGGTTTCTGAGACAAGTTGCATCTGGACCTCATCCTGCTAAAGAGGTGGGTGTTAAGCTGTGTCCAGAGCTCTCTACCAATGTACCTATCCCTGTACTCCAGTTCTTCATACCCTGAAGATATGTCTTTAAGGTTGCTTAAATTTGAAGGCCCAGTTTTCATAGTTATTTGAAGCAAAAGACAGGTTACACGTAAAGGTCTTCTATAGCCCAGCAACAATTTCCAGAAGATAAAAAGAGCTGTTCCTTAAGCATCTGTTAATAATTTGTAGGGGACGTGGGAAATAACAACAGTCAAAAGGTGACCAAGAAACTTATCATGGATGAATTCAACCAGAGGACCATTTGCAGCTGATCTCCTGTGGCCAATAACAAATTTCCTTAGTGTTTCTATAAATAATAATGTTGTTTTCTCAAAACAGGAAGTCCCGTATCCAGTACAAGGTAACTTGATAGTGGACTTCAGTCTGCTGAATGAGAAAGTGTTAGTTACAGACCCAAAAAAGTGCAGTTACTGAAGTAACAGAGATCACAGTCTATTTAAATTTGCTTTATACAAGTGAAATAGTGCATTGACCAGAAATCTGCACATTTGGAACTTTAACAGGGACAGTTTTCCAAAGCTTAAAGCATTTGCTGGCATAACTGACTAAGCATATGTATTTTAAAGTGGGGAGGCGCTGAGGAAAAATCAGGAATTGTTGAAGAATATTGTACTAGTTTTTCCAAACCCCATGATTCCATCAACAAAAAGAGTTATGTAGAACAACAACAATAAAAAAATTCCATAGTTAAACACAGAAAGAATAATACAGTAAATAATATGGTAAGAACAAAACAAAAGTCTGATCCCAATGAAATTAAAAAAAGATAAGGTATTTTTTAAGTCTGTTAAGAGCCAAACCAGTTCTCTGCCAGGTAAAAATTGACTGCTAGATACATATGATAAAATCATGAACACTAATACAAGAAGGCAGAAAGGCTGATAAATACTTTTTATTTGTTTTTATCTGTGCCTGTCCGGAATACTGGGTTGTGGGACAGGAATTTTATTAGCTGTAACAAAGAGGGATATGAGTTGCCAAGGGGAGCTGCTCCAGACCCAGGCCAATTCGCAGCAGAGCAGCAGATCTCAGCGCACAGGGGCTTTCTTGAGGCAGAGAAATGCCAGGACCGCAGAGAGACCTGACAGGAGCCAGCAGCTCTTGCGGGATATGCTGACGAGGCCTGGGCATTGACACACCAAATATGGGGTTATAAATAACTTGGAACCCAGGGGAAGATTCAGACCTCCTGAAATCTTCGTGAGACGAGACTCAAGGAACTTAATGACAAGCTCCGAGCTTAGTGACAAGTTTCCTGGTTTGAAGAGGTACACATTTCTCTCCTACCAGAGATGCCTGAAGCTTTCTGAGTAGATGGATGTTGCAGAGTGCACTGTTAGCACTCCAGAACTTGTCCTTAGTGAAATCTCCTAGTTTTAATTTCAGATTCATAAAGCTACCTAGCAAGATAACCCAGAGCATTAAAGTTTTTCTGGACTTCTGTTACCTAATAGTAGTTTTCATGGTGGTTGTCTAGTTATAGCAGTAAGAAAATTTTTTTGAAGAAGATGGATGTGTTGGGACACCGTTTGAGTAAAAACACTCCTGGAAATATTTACACCAGACTCTCAAAGTCAGGTTCAGTGGATTTATTTCCCCTCGGTTAAATAAAAACTGTCTGTCTCTTTTCAGGAAAAACAGCACTGTGGGCAGAAATCTATACTGCAATAGGTGAAAACCAGCAGGTCAAGCCTGCCTTTGTCCTGTATCAACTAGTATTAGCTAATGAATCCTTCAGCTGTGAAGATTTCCATACAATATGAAACTGAACCAAGATCAAATCTGTGGTTTAGGTGCAAAGTCTCTGAAGCCCAGTAAGCACATTACAACCATTTCAACTAGTCAAGACCTTCTGTGTTTTGTTGATCTGTCTGCCTTTGACTTAGATATAAAGGCTAAACTGATTTGGGGTTCTCATTTCATAAGAGCCCACAGATTAGAGGAATACATGTGGCAATATTTGTTCTGTTCAAACTCAGAGGTTTGAAAAATCAGCTGAAAACATTTTCTGAGAAGACCTATTTCTTGGCTATAATAGATGTCCAGTATTCTGGGCTTTTTCTTCCCTTCTCCAAGAAAATAACTTTCACCATGCAAGAATGCAAGCCCTTAACTTTTTTCCTAAGGCCTACATCTTGATATGCTTGCTATATGATACTACCACGATTCCTCAAGGAGTAACGTGATAGTTTTCAGCAAAGGAAGGCTATCCAAACTTATCCAAAATGTAGCATTTGGAAAAGTAATCTGTATATCATTTCTCTAAAAGAGACAACTGTAATCAGAATGCAAATAGCTGGTCTTCTTAAGCTTCCCTGAAAATTTCATAGACAACTCAGATCAATATGATTTAAGGGTAAGGATTTGCATTTGCATGACTCAAAGTGGAAAAATGAGCTATAGATCATGAGCTCAGGCTCTTCTGACATGAGATTTCTTTAGTTTGATAAAACAGGACATGATATTTTGAGAGGAACTGGGCAAAAGTGACATTGCCTGAGTGTAGAGTAGGAGCCTATTCACTAACAAAGGAATGCAGAGATTTTGGTGACTGCATCTTTCTCAAGCTGCTGATCGAATTCCTGCATTTTGCAACTATTGCTTTAAGCACTAGTGGAAGAGTGGCATTTTTAAAACACTAATTCCCACCTGCCTGGGTTTCTTCATTGAACTCTGTCAACAAATGTCTGCAACGAACTTTACGAGCAATTTTACATGAAACATTACACTGAAATATCTTGAAAAACCAAATGATTGTTTTCTTACATGTTTTACCCCTTGCTCTTTTTCGTTGCCTTCATGTTCCTCTTCCTGTGTAGATGTGCGGCCACTGGATGATTTTCCCAAGCTCCAGGGCTCAGGCCTTTGGTCCAGACTCCCACTGATGATGGAGGGCTCAAAGGAAGAATACCAGCAGCTTTGCCTTCTCACAGAGGGTGAGTTTCAGCAAAAGGAAGGGGAATTTGAGTTTTCTGGAGTTTGTCAATAAACCTCTAGGTGAAACTGAAGAATTATGTTTGCACTTCAGGTCAGATCTGCTGAGAAATGCCTGTGAACACCAGTACATTGGAGAAATGTATTCAAGAACATTTCATCCTTGTGAAAATATTGCCCTGTTACAACCGCCAAGGTCACTGAGACCCAGAATGATCTGCTGGTCACAAAAGTTAAAGATGCTTGACAGCTACTATAATTAAGTTATGAGCGCTAAGAGAATAGGGGAAACTGTTTTCTCACAAATATTTATTTGAATTTAAAAGTGACTTTAGACATGACCATGCTCAGAAATCCTCTAAGTTCATTTTTTTTTTCCTCCTTGAAAACATTCAGATGCTGAAGCTGGATGTGAGTGCCCAGGCCATCCCAGTTTCCACAGCCTTTCACTCCAGCCCGACTGAAGAACAGAAGCAACGTATCTCAGGCTTGCATCAAACACAGTGGGCCGTTTGGATATTTGCAACTATCTGTTTGCATCTCATGGGCAAAATCCAGGCTATTGCCTGGGTGAATTAACAGACAGACAGAAGAAGAAATGTATTTTGAATTCCCTTCAGGGCTTGTTTGTGGATGAACGGCCAAAATAAAAGAATAGCAACATTTGGATAAATTGCCTTGATATCAGTAACTATTTGTTTTTGTATCAATGGATGTCTTAGGGGAAAAGCTTTAATATTCTTATTGCCTGTCCATTTGGAAATGCTCTTTTGTTTGCTTTAACTTCTGCCTTTTGGATTTTGGTTATTTTTCTTTTTTCCCTCCTGAAATGCTGAGTTAGCAAGGTCACAGACAGGTACACGCAACGTCCAAAAACCTACTATCTCTATGACCCAGCATAAAATGGAAAAGACATGTTGCATTACTTTGTGATTCTGATTACAAGAAAATCCACAACACTGAGTGTCAGGGAAATCAGAAGATGACCACAAAACACAGAGTGCACACATATGTGAAACTGAAGTGCAAGCGATGGTGATATGATAGGTTTTGTGTGGCGTACAGGGTTGCTGTGTCCCCACACTAGGTGTTTACCAATTTTCTGTTGTGGTTTACAATGGAGATATATAGAGGTTAAAAAAGATGTGCAACAATAAGTGACAAAAACTCTCCAGCTGTGTCTCGTGTGGTATTTTAACACACACTGTATAAAGAACATTCAGCATCTTAAGCACAATTAACCTGCAGCTAGCTGAGGGATTAAACATGACTATTCTCAACTTGAATGACCCTTTCCCCTAAATAGAGCTGCCCATTTAGCGCCCTTAATAAATACAAGGATAATTTAAACCATGTGGCTGCAAATTGAAAACATGGGCTTTTGAACTATGTATTTTCTTTCTCATGTTGGAACTCCTCCCTGGAGATAGACTCACGTCCCATGATCTTGTAAAAGACCAATCTGTGTATCTTTTTGATTAAGTGTTTCATGATATGTATTTTTTCAGCTCCACTGCAGTGGATGCATCTGAAAGATGTATTCCGTTGACAGTACACAATAGCCTCAAAGACTCTTGATCCATTTATCAACTCAAACTAATAAACAGAGGATAATATTTCTATGAAAAAGAATGGGTTTTAAAAGAAGCTTGACACCTTGGTAGAATACATCAATTAAGTATATGGAGAAATCAGAGGAAAATGGGGATCTTACTTTCTTTGCTAGCATTAGAATTAATAAAAAAAATATTTAATCTGTCCTTCAACAGGAAAAAAATAGAGTTCATTCCCAGCTCGCATACCTTGTGGTTTGAGCTGAAGAATGTTACACTCAAGTCTATATTCAACTACTGGTTTAAATTATAGCCTTTAGAAAACAATCTACCATTCACTTTAATTAATATCAACAATCACGGAGTCAGTTGGAAAAAAACCCAACATAACACTACATTCTAATGTAAAATTAAAAATGTTTCTGTCCATTATTTTTTTTCATAAAAAACATCAAAGAGTCTCATCTATTGGCAGCTTTGGTACTGCATAACCTTAGGCTTCTTTCATGTTGATCCAAGGAAGGTTCAAAACCAGTTTTCTCTAGTCAGTGGCCCATGAGACACATCTGGCCCCATCATCCCATCTGTGGTCAGGAGAGACACAAAGTGCTCTGCTAGACTATTTTACCACAAATGCTCTTTTAGTACCTTCTTCCCCTGAGACAAAGTCCTTGGACTTGTCTCTCCTACCACTGTTTTGCAATTTATCTCTGTGGAAAAAGTAGTTGCTGAGGTTCCTCTCCAGTACTGGGCCAGAGAAGGCACCTTTCAGGATTCAATCTTGGATCCTGTTGGGTGCCTTGGCCAGGGCTTCTCCTGTTCAAACTGGCAATGGCAGGCAAAGGATCCTGTCCTGCTGATGGAATATTCTTGCCCTCAGCTGAAAGGTCCAGATGTCACTGAAAACACAGTGGTAGCAAACCGAAAAAGCAAAGGAGAATGTTTTGCTCTGCAGATCTTGCGTGCAAGTATCATATGCAGCTGAAATGGTTCAACATTACATAGTGGAGAACAAATCTGGCCTCTGAGGAGTTCAGTGGGCAGATTTGCAAATCTCCAACTGAGTGTGTCTGCTGTGTTTGTCTACTAGGCTGGTGCTAGGGATTTATACAAATAACATTTGTATTAGTTAGAAACTTGTCTTCATATTGTCAGTCTGGAATCTGTGCACAGCCCTTGGATCAACAATACATCTCTTCTACTGATGATCTGCTGGAACAAACTGAGTAATATTAGGTCCAGTATACCAAGGGTTTATGGTAAACTATTAGTTTTTGGCTCATAAGGTAAAGCAGTTGCAGAGACAACATTTTGTGAACTATATTCCCCTTGAATAGCAACATTAATTTCTGTTTTGTTATTCTATAACACTACCACCTGTACAAAGCTCCTCTGTGAAACACAAATCTGCAGCACAGTCTGCCGAAACATAGCCAATTGACGGTAATTAGCCAAGCTGAGAAGATATTTTCAACTGTTCTTCTGCCTTCTAACAATGCACTGAACACATTGGGACTCTACAGTTGTGTCAATACTATGGTCCGTATCCCCCTATCATTGAAAAAAATTGTCCACAGTGCATTTCTTACATTTCTTTGCATCTCTTTTGTGAGGGTGTAGGATGAGAAAGGAGAAGTCTCTGCCTTCAGGTCTTAAGAAGAGTGTGCAGGATCCGACGCATCCCCTTCCCAGCTCTGCAATGCCCAGAGGCCTTGCAGAGTGATGCAAGTAACAGTTCTGTCCACCCTTGGGAAGCTAGCCACTGGGATGTTCAGTATTGCTTGTTTGGGTCACTGCGTAGTGCCTCAAGTTCAGTAAGAAATCTGCTACTAGTGTATTGTCAGCTTATTCAATTTGTCTTTTTGAGTTTTTAGAAGGTGGTGGGGAAGCAGTTCCTAAATAATATGTTTTCTTGCAAGGCTCAAAAATGATAACTGGCAATTTTGCTTGACTAACCAGGAATGCAGTTAATACATTTTTCCTTCTTTTTTCATGGTTTATTGCTTAAAATTTTATGACTGCACATTCATGTACAATAACTTTTGTGAATGTTCCTTACTTTGTGCATTGCCCTCCAATCCCATTCCCAAAGCCAACAGACTGCATTTGTCCTCAAGTGGGAAAGTAAAAGAGGTAAATGCATGAGGTGACTCAGTCCTGCAGCCCCTTGGTTCATACTTTCAAGTCTAACAGAATCATGGTCCCATGCAGTTTGCTGGTAAGTGAAATCTCTTCTCAGGTGTCAGAGTTACATCACCTCCATAGCATCAGGAAAACTTTGGTGTCTGATAGCAAGGGACAGGAAGGTTGCATTACCTCTGTCAGAAAGGCTGCCAAATAAAAAAAAGCAATGTTGAATGCTCTTAAGTTACACATATGATATGGATCGTTCTAGATGTGGTTCAATGCTTTGCTGAATGGGGCCCTTCCTGAGTTTCTAAAATTGCAGGTTTTCTGTGGGTGTTTTCTCTTGGCCTTGCCTCTGCATTTGTGTTCATTCCACTTCAGTGCTGTTTCTGTACCCAAGGAATACCTACTCTCAACAAACAAAAAGAGAGATGTTGATGGCGGCAGTTGATTGAGCATCATCTGATGGTTACCAAAGTTTAAGTTTATGCTTCTATCAAATCCTCCAACTTTGAAATGGAGATTTGTCTTGATTTAGTTTATTCCTTATGGTATCAAAATGTGGTGACAGCTTAAAAAAGAAAAACAACATTCTGCTTCAGGGAGCAAAACCAGAATACAGCTTTTTTAATGGTTTTAATTATATTACAGCACTGTTGGTCTTTTTTCTAAGTATTCACTCCTCATATTTTTCTTTTCTTAGTAGCCAGTTGACAAGGGGAAGCTCTTATTCCCTCTTCATATTATTATGTTCAGCTTTGTAAATTCCAGTTGGAAATATTTTGTTTATCAGAGCTATATGAAGAGTTGTTAAGTGGGTCTTCATTAGCTTCAGCTTTTAAAAGACCCATTTGGTTAAAGCAAAAGCGTAGCACTCCTCTTTTTCTCTGCTCTCACATTGATTCTCCTGGTAGAAAATCCTCATCTCTGTGCAAAGGAGAGAGATGACATCAGAATCCGTGCAAGGAAATCCTGCAGAGTGAAACATTTCTGGTTATAAGCAGTGGTAATAATGAAATAGCTGAGCAAGAGCCGTGGCAGCTCAGCCACACGTGGCTGGCATCTCTGCTTTCAGGCCTTATGTGCCACAGTCTGGTGCCAACACCTGTAGGATGACACCTCCATCCAGACCGTGCTGGACCAGGTGTCATCTACTGGCCTGAGACTTTGGCGTAAATACAGGGCAGGGAGAAGCGGTTTGGACAGGATGCTGTCTGGGATGGAGTGTCCACATGCACAAGCTTGTGCACAGGGTGGTTCCTTGAAAGGAAAACGGTGGTATAAAATCATGGCTTCAAGGGAACATATCAAGCCTATGTGAAAGTTCCAGTCACCTCCTGTTGGGATCTTCAGAAGGTCTTCTGTTGCTGCAACCTGCAGAAAACCCCCATGGTATTCAGGCCCAGGGAAACCCTGGCAAATATTCAGTACAACTGATAGTCCTGCCAATGTATCTGTAGCAGGGAACTGTCAAGAAGATGAGGGATTGTTTGCATCTGATTTTGGGTAAAATCAGCCTAGAATCAAATGAGAGAGGAGGATGGGGAGAATTTGTCTGCCCTTTGCCAAGAAACCCTGCCATTTTACCACCCTCCGCATGAAAAATTGCTCTATGGCTGAAATCCTGCCAAGGAAGGGCCAAGTAAAGTGCAAATTATGTGCCGAAGTTTGTGTGTAGAGTCTGGATCTCGAAAGATGTTATTTATCCATCTCATCTTTATTTCCTGCATTTACTGTAGTTGAATGCTTGAAAGAAAAGAAAGGAGCAGTAAATAACAGAAACAGGGGAACAAAATCAAAAGAAAAAAGCCTCTGTCTTCACAGCTGGTAAATCTATCCCTATTATGTTCCTGTTCCCCGTGACTATTTTCTAATTTGGAGATCAATAGCCATATGTAATTTCTAAATATTATTTAAAAATGTGCATAGATATTTTTAACGTGTTTAATCCTCGTGGTTGTGTCAACATACAACAAACTCATGCAAGGACATTAAAAAACATGAAGTGGGCTGACAGGAAACTGGAGATGTTCTACCACTGAAAGTTGCCACCATTGATCTGACAAATCTTAAGGGATTGTCTTGATTCCCTTGAACTTGACCCAGTGCAAGGAAAGAGACTGGATGATCTCTTGAGATCCACACTATCCCTTCACTCTGTGATCTTATTGTGGGTTGTCTAGTGGCAGTATAGCATTTGTTATTATTTTTTGCCGTGCCAAGTAATGCAGCAACCTTTGTGAAATGAAGCTTCTATTTTAATAAGCAGACACCCTGAGGGGAACCCAAAAGGCAGCAACAAAAGATTTAGAAAACATAGCCTACAAATAAAGGTTGAGCGAGTGGGATTTGTTTTTCTGGAGGAGAAGAGACGAAGTGGGATGTGATACATTTTCCAGAATGCAAAGGCTGTAACAAAGAGAACAGTGATTAAAATTGCTCCCTATGGCTGTTAGGAAAAGGTCAACAGGAATTTAGTTCAATTTGCAGCAAGGAAAATTCAGGTTCCACGTTACAAAGCAACTTCCCAGCTACAAGGGTGATGAAACACAGTCTGCTTAGGGAGGCTGTGGTTTTCTCCTCCACTTGCCTTCAACAACAGGTGAGATTAACATCTGTCATGGGTCATATCCTCCTTATTGCCCCGGGGGTGAGGCGGATCAGATGAAACTGAGCCTCTTCCAGTCTTTTGTCAATGAAACAACTGGGAGACATGGATGAATTTCTACAGCTGCTGACTCCTGGCATGTTGGCTTTGAACTGGTGCTTGTGAGAGGTAAAGTTCTCCAAAGTGTTGGCTTTCAGCCACCCCAGCCCTGCTGGCCTCAGTTTCCCAGTGTGCTGGGCATCCTTTCAATACCCAGAGCATCCTCCCCACCAAGGTCCCTGTGCACCCTGTTCAGGCAGATTGCTGGATGCTGCAACATGCCCAAGCTACCCATTTCAGCCATGGACACCTGACTGAGCTGTAGCCAGCCTTCATGGTTTGAACAAAACATCTCCCTTGCCCAGAGATCAGGTAAATGCTCAGCGTGACAGCTTCAAGCGGTGGAAGTGAAATGGGTTATCGATGAGGTGAAACCTGACAAAACACCCGGTCTGCTCTCAGCTCAGCAGCACATGGGTCAGTGTAGCCCAGCTGAAAGCTTTGTCCAACAGCTCCTCAAGCCAGCACCCACCACAATGGTCGGTGAGACAATCTCCTCTGGTCTCCTGGCTGGAGGCCACCAGGAGTCCCTGGGACGCAGACTGCTGAGTCTGACAGGGCGTTTCAGGGGAGGATTGCATATGCTTGCTCTGTTCTCTCCCCTGAGGAATGCATTTGGCCACTTTCAGAGATGGGAGCCTAAGCTAGACAGGGCTTTAGTTTAACCAAGTATTACCACACTATTTTCACCCTGCTCATGTTCAGGACCCTTGTTTTCTCAGAAGCAGCACCACAGAAGAGCAAAACAAGCACTTTATCCTGTGCATGTCTGGGAGAGGCTGGTTCTGCCCCACCTGGCTCATTCCTGCCAGGTTCGTGATTCCCACCTCACCCACCTGTGATGCTAAGGTGAGGAGCTATGGTAGCATAGGACGTGAGCTGCCAGCTCCTGCTCAAACTGATGGGACATTCCTCCTGGCTTCCCTAGGAGGAGAGGGAAAGCCATCATCGTGCTGCCTTGGCCAGCTTTCTCTCTTTTGTCATTAAGACTTACTGGAAACAGCTTATGTACGGATACCAGTGCTTATGAATCCAGGAGCTATTTCTGCTAATGATCACTTAAGAGAAATACTTGTAACACTGAAAAGCTGAATCCCCATGTTCCCTGTAGTAATAAAAGCACCATAAATAGATTTCCTAGTCAGGCACTACCCTATTTACAGCAATGAACTCCCTACAACTATTCAAATCCCAATAAACTGCTCACTCTGGAAAAGAGATTCCACTAAACACTTGTCGGTAGCAATGATCGAGGAACTCAGCTCAATGCCCACCTCCAATACACAGGTCTCAGGCACAGCAGCACCCTGTACCATGCTCCCAGCACACAAACATGTCCTGTTTGAGCCACAGCAGCAGCAAGGCAGGACAAGTAGCCCTCTGAGGAGGTCACCCCACAGGGCAAATGTGCCTAACCTCTGGAAGCAGTTGCTGGCACCCAAATAAAGGGGCTGAAGCAGGGATTTGAGCAGGTAACAGTGACTGAAAGGAACAAGGTCCAAGCAGGGGACCTGGGAGGTGAAAGAGGCATGGAGGGAACACCCGGCTCCATAATGTCTCTGTTGAGAGTACTGGTGGTAGCACATCCACTACAGAGCCTGTGTGGAGCTGATCTCAAACGGGTCTTTGTTATAAGGATTTTGCAAAACAGCTGTATATTTTTAAAGTTTTCATTATTAAAATATTTTGCAAAGACTTCTTGCAAAACTGCCCTGTTCTGTAGAAAGAGGCTTGGTAGGGCAGGACACTGAAATGCCAGACCCAAGTTTCAGCAGGTCCTGCAGCAGCTAGCACAGAGAGTAGTGGCTAATGACTCTGAGCCATGCCAGTTCTGAATGAAAACTAGAGCTAATTTTAAGCTAATTCTATGCCGAATGTTCCTATTGGTCTGGCCACAGGGAGCAGTCTACAGATCATTTTAATCTTGTAATTTTCTTCAATGTTTCTGTGTCTCATTTTAGAACAGAGCACAACCTACTTTTTAAATTCAAAATCTATTCTGAATTAATTTACAAATTAGGCAGTATGCAGACTTCACTACAACTAATGACTAATGCCACCAGTATCTATAATCTGAAGGGTATTTCTTTCTTGCATTCTTTTGCATACTTTGACATACCTCCTGCAGTAAAAGCACATTTTTAGTAGTTCATTTCAACTTCAAATGGGAAATGAAATCAGAAACCAAACCAGAATACTTTCTGCATTTTATCAAATGTGATTTGAGATAAATAGTTAACTTTCCTTATTTTCATATCTACACATTTGTAACCTTTTTAACTCCTTCCCCTCTCTCCTCCCCACACCCTGCCAGCTCTGGTTCATTTCATCTCTAAAATTTTCCAAACTTGTAATGTCAAAACACAAATTTTAGCTCTTGAAGCAGCTTTCCAACTCTGACAGCCATGGGGGACTGGGTTTCAAAAGAGGTCAGCTTCACTGTTTGGACGAGACCAGACCCTTTGTATGCTGCAATAGAAACTAACAGAAAAGCAGTAACAACAATAATAACAAGAAAATTTGGGTAAGTTCCACCCCCCAGCTACACCCTTGTGGCCCCTGGATATTTATTCCCTGTTCTGTTCCTGAGTTAAGTGCTGAAAGGCTTAACATGCCCATGTAACTTCAGCCAGCATTTTGATGAGCAGGCCACCCTTGCCAAGATTTGGCCCTCTGATTTAACGTGGGTACTCTGCTACTGTTGTCTTAGTAAAGGGTGTCTATGGATGGACAGGCTTTGCCTCTGCAGACTGCACTGGAGAAGGAGACATCCCAGCTGCTTCTGCCTCCGCTCAGTCCCTCCTGAGCACATTCAGGCATGCAACTGCCATTCCTCTGAAATAATTTCAAGCTGCCGAATCAACAAAACTAGTTCATAAAGTCTTTGACTGAAAGTATCCCCTCCTGTTTTTAACAATGTGACAGGAACAGGACATTATCAAAACCTGGCTCCGGACCCTTCCTGAGGCCTAATTAGGATTACTGCTGGGATGGCTTTGGGAGTTGGCTCAGAACTGCTCTGTGGGCTGGAAAGATGTCATCAATCTTTCTCCTTTGTCACCGTCCCTTTGGAGACGACAGCAAAGTGCTCTGTCCTGTTACAGCTGCTACTGTCCTCACAGCTGAGTAGCTGCATGGGCATCTCCCGCAGCACCTCAGGCCCTGGGCTACAAGGACTGGGGTGGCAGGTTGTATACTGGCATTTGGCAGAGCCAAAGCCCCTTCCCACATCAATCCTCTTTCCTACAAGGAGATGCTTTGAAATTCGGCAGGTTCCATTTTTCCCACATGTCTGAGCTCCTTGTGGCTGACACCCTTCATGCCATCCAGGGGATCAGGCCCAGCCAGTATGGGTTCATGAAAGGCAGGTCCTGCTTGACCAACCTGATCTCCTTCTATGACCAGGT
>Ga0181612_112725_pt1 | contig 24024 bp, 10 predicted proteins | sample HoacroProtozoa21_FD_119630 | JGI IMG/M metagenome (GOLD analysis project Ga0181612, IMG submission 119630) | Hoatzin crop microbial communities from Cojedes, Venezuel. Combined Assembly of Gp0051906, Gp0051904, Gp0051908
ATAATTTATTAATAGGCTTATTGTGTGTGGTTAACAGGTTTCCGCAAGGATCGCTACCCTTGGTGCTTTCTTTTAAACTAATGTTTGTGCATGTTTGTGTGTGTGCTGGTGCCTGTCATGTTTTCTGACTCTACGATGTTTATTATACTTTAGACAAATACCCCAGGGAGATTATGTAAAAAAGCCTGGAGAGGCCGACTCTTTTTATAGCGACATGCCTCCTGGAGTCAGCACAAACTCTGCATCTAGTTCTAAGAAGAGGTCTGCTTTTCTGTCGCATTTTCAGATTTCTACCTGTTCCATCACCCATTATTCCATTAGTCAGAACATTTCATTGTTTTGCAGCAGGTTTGATTCTTTCTTCTTTCTTTGTGGAATGTTTGAAATAGCATCCTTTTTGCTTTGATTACTGATTTTTCTCACATGCCCTGAGCTGCTAATTATTACAATTAAGCCAGAATAAATAAGTTCTCCATTGTAAACCAATTTTCAGTTAATCAAATTTTCATCATCTCCCTGCTTCAGAATTATTTTTCAAGCAGACTGTAATAATAATTTCTGGCTCAAAAAAAACCCCAAAACACCCACAACTTTTTAAATCATGGTTATGTAATCAAAGAAAAAGAATATTGTCTTACCTCAGTAATGGTTATAAACATATAAAGTTCAATATAAATGTTATTTTTCTGTGTCATTGATTCACTGAGCAGACCTAGACTTCTGGATAATACTCTTGTTATCTCGCATTAAAGATGATAGTGCTTGCATTTTATTCCACTTAATAGACTAGTATATTAAAGGGTCACTGAGTGTAATCTTTGAAAATAATTCTACAAAGGCTTTCTGTAGTTTTGTGCTTGCTGTTGCAAGTAACCAAGGAAGGTATTAGATTTTGCCCTTGACCAGATTTCACTAATTCTGTTACTGTTCCAGTTACTTAAAAAGCACAACAACATTTTAAAATGGAAAATTCATTGAAAAGCATTGAGAGTCATTTGTAATTGCTGGCGTCATTAGGTCATAATGCTCACCATCCCTCTGCAGTTAGAGATCCTTTAATTACGAAAATCTCCAGCTAGAACTTTGAAACAATTTACAAGAAGCACTGTGTTGTAGGAGAGATAGACAATCTTGAACTGCTTCGTAAGAAAATTGCAGTTCTCGATTCTTGTCTTGCTGAGCAGTCTATAATTGTGCAGTTGATGAAGCCATTTTCTTTGTTGTTATTTCAAAGAAATTAAAGAGAAATGTATGGAAGGAATACATTTGCAGTGACATTTTGCTGTTTGGGTGTAGCAGCTTGATCCTGTATGCAACTTCATTCAGTCTGTTCTAATGAATATGTTATTAGGAAAACTGTTGTAGTGAGTAATTAATCTTTTCTAATTTTTAAATTCAGCTTTCTAGATGCGTGAGTGGATAAATAATTTTTTTTCAGGGACCAAGCGTTAATCCTAAATGATGCACACTGTTTGTGTGGGAGAATCTTTTCTCATTTGGATAAAATTTTGAAAAAAGTCTTGGGAAAGGAAGTTTTCATACCTATGTGTAAGCAGGTTCAAATACCAGTTAAGAAAAAAGTTTCTTTCTAAATGAACGTAATTTAATGTGTTCTTCTTTTATTCAGTATCTGTGTTTCTTCTCATACTTCATTTCTTTCATGTGTCTGTGTTTATTATTTGTTCCAAAAAGCTAATGGTTTCTAAGGTCTGTCAGTACTAGAGAGTTTTGTTATTCCCCGCCACCAGTTCAGGTATGTTGTGCTACTGTCAAGTCTGGAAAAGTAAGTCTGACAAATATTCCGTTAACATTGCAGTGGAGCTGACATAGTCCTTCCATCTGAATGCCCAGAGTGCTGTTTCCTACCTTCCAAGCCGGAGTTGATTTGCTCTCTGTGCAGATATGGATGGCATCTCTTGGGAGATGTTCAAGTGACTGGGCCATTAGCTGCCTGGGCTTCACTGTACTGGAAAGCACTATGAAGTGTTAGCTGGTATTCAGAGGATGTTCAAGGATTAAGACAGAACTTTATGATAACTCTTGCTATTACGAAATAGCAAACACCAAAACCAGTATATAGCAAGACATTCCTGAACGTCAAAATAGACCTTTAGGAGGAGAAAAAGATTAAAAAACTGTCAGTGGATCTGTTGGTTCTCAGACCTGTCATGTTGTAATTAAGTTTGAATTAATGAGAGCTTGGGCTTACTTAAGTGTGGCTGTGTTTAGCCTGGTCTTCTGGAAACTGAAGAGCATCTCTCAGATGCCTGCCCTCCAAGGAAAGCAGAGAGTGAAAAATGCAAGAGTATCCAGACTTAGAAATGACAGAAATAGTTCCTTTAAGCAAAACTTCTTTGTAATAAGTAAGCCATCTGTTCTGACTGTTTGTCAACTTTCTCTTGTTTTCTTCTGTTTGGAACATAATTGTAGATCTCATGGCAAGGAGCTGAGCGGCAGCTCTAGTTCAATAGGAGGGAGCCTGTAGCGAAACCCCATGTGTTGGACATTGCCACATACATCTCTGGCTCTTAGAGGGGATACAAGAGGAAAGAGAAAACTTAGTTTACATCGAGCACCTAGATGTAAAGACTGCTTTTAGTCTAGAGTTAGAAGTATATACTACAGTGATTGGCTGACAAAATATAATAAAAATTCAAAATTAGCAAAAATGAGGCAGAGTTACCCCACTGCTGGAGGTACCAGCTGTGGGTGGGAGGATGCTCATCACAGACTCCTGGGCCCCTGAAATTGGTAGCAGTGGGATGAGGGAAGCAGTCCCGGCTTTCCTGCAATGGCACGAGGAGGGAGTGGGCAGCCTGCAGGCGGGATGTGCTTGACTGTGAGATAAAAAAAACCTTGAGATGAGCACAGTTGGAAGAGCATCTCCCAGCTAAGAACTGGGGCAGAGCTGCAAATCCAAAGGAAATCTGGTGTGCACTGGTGTTTGTGCATCCCACAGCAGACACATGAGAAAGCAGTGCTGAAGCCTGACCCTTGCACGTGGACGCACCGAACCCCTGCAGGGACAGCTGGCAAAGCATAACTGCAGGGTTTAACCAGAAATCCTGAGTGCTTTGCTAGTGCAGACAGACCTTGGGAACATGACTCTCTGAACTGCTGAGCTAGCATTGATGTGAGACAGTACCCTTAACAATAACTGCATCTGAGCCCTCCTATTCCAGGTCAAATGGATTATCTCATTCCTGGAGTGAAAGGATCCCAGACACAAAACATATTTCAGACATTTGTGAAAATGGGAGGCCTAGGAGTAATTCTTGGCAAGGTAAGTGTGTGAACTTCTGTGGTGGCCACAGTAGAAGCCAGCCTCTGAGGTGTTGCTGTTCTGCTGAAAGTTTAGCTGGTCTTAGGACAGCAACATGACTCCTTAAAATTGTGCTAATTGTTATTAACTTGGAGTTGGGATTTAGCAGCACCCTACACAAGTACCTTTTTTGCACAATGCTTTGTCACATAGAAATGACATTTATTTCTGCTATTCCTCCAGTGTGAGCTAACATGAAAAAGGACTAAATCTACTCACTCTTGCCAGCTTCTGTGATTTTTCTCAGGCAGTGTTTAGTGGTTTTCTCAAATGTAAGCTGAAATAAAGGCGTTTTTTGCTCTGCTCAGTTGCAGCAAAAAGTAGAGAAAGATCACCTAAGTGTCGGGTTTACCTGGTCTGAGGTAAATCAAGAGGGACTGACCTGTGACTTTTAAATGGTTAAAGCTAATGAGGTAACGACTCTTTTGCTGGGGATGCAAAAAGAATATACAGTTTGGCATGGGGCGCAGGTGAGTTTCAAGTTGGTTTACCATCTCTTTATTCTTTGATTTCTTTCAGGTAATATAGGAGGAAACAGAAAGAAAGTCAGAGGCAAAAGATTTAGGCCACGATCTAATTCAACTGAGTAAGTCTGAACTTGTAAACGCAAAGCCAAAATGCAGAGTTTTCATATTTGTGTTTTGTAGATGGAGATTAAGAGTACTAAAAAGTAGACAGCTGCATTTTTGTTCTGTGGCCCATTCTGATTCCTGACTGATAATCTGGTAAATGGTTTGGCTAATGTATTTCAACCTCTTCTTATGTATTCTTTATAAATTAACTATCAATTTTCTTTTTTATATAGGCTTCCTCACAGTCGTTCCCATAGCAATTCCCAATGATGGTAGCGGCCTGCACCATCACTGCAGGCATTTGTCTACAGTAAACTGCCATTGCTGAGTGTATCCTGGTTCAATACTGAATTTCTGATAACCTGTTTCCTACCTTTGTCTTCACCTTGGGTTGGGCCATTGCAGAGTTAGAGATTTGTATCTCTGCGTACCTGCCTGGAGGTTTTAGGAGAGGTATTTCCTTTGAGAATACCCTGAAGTTTATTGTTGTAAGCCTGAAACAGCCAGTCTTGAGTAAGCCCTGCAATAAATGGGTAATGAGAGTCCTTGCAAAGCAGCTGATCCCCAGAGCTGTCCAGTGTGGCTTAGAGTTGCTTGCTGTATTGATCTGTTGGTTACGTTTACTGAAGAGCCCATGTGGGCAGTGCTCCCCATAGGGAAAGAGTCTTACTTATGTACTTAAGTCTGCTGGTTCAGGCTTCTTTCATGAATGAATGGTGGATGGCTGGAAACATAATCTCTGGGCTTGCCAAGCACTGGCCTGCTCTTACAGCACTTACGCCGCACGGAAATGACCGCTTCCTGGACCACAGTGGCAATGACAGTGCCCTTTGCCTGTATCATTAGTACTAACTTTGTACCTGTATGGGCAAATGGTCTTGATACCAACCCTGCTGGAAGCTAATAATGCTAACTCCTCTCTGGGCCCTGCTTTCTTCAATTTGAGGATTTTGAGTTTGTTCTGAAACTTTTCTTCCACCTGCAGTGCACTGTCTTGAGGTGAGTAGGCTCAGAAAGGTTCATAGAGAACACCCTCTGTTACAGGTTACAGAAATAATACTTTTAAGTACATTGCAGTTATAACATTGCGTGGTCAAAATGGCAACACAGAACCAGAAATTTTAGCCCCAGATCCCTTGGAGGAGTTTATCTGTGAAATAGTCAACTGCCCTTGTGCTCTTGGTCTTTGTGCTGATAAACTCTTACTGGAACATTATTTTCTTCTTTTTCTTTTCTCCTTGCATGAGACAGTTTGATAAAAGCAAAATTAGTCTGACCGAACTGCCAAGAATACAGATGAAATTGCACATTCTTATTTAGAAACTGTCCTGTGCTTTCCTTCATTTTTCAATTGTATTTTTCAAACAAAATTTAAAAAAAAAATTAAATTAATGATACCATTATTCTATCATTCAGCAGAAGTGTACACTGGGGCTCAATTGGTCCTTAAAGAATGAAACCAGATCAGCTCATTTTAGCCTAGAGTGAACATAACTGAATGGGAAGAGTTTTGTTTTCAGTAAAAGCAAAAAAAAAGCTGGTGGGCATGTTTTTTCCTCTGTGCTGCTCAGCATTTGCTCTGAGAACTTTGGAGCACTAAACAAGTGGATAGACAGAAAGTGAGTTGGAAATCTTTTTCCCTGCAATTTTTTTTTCTTTTTTAAAGGTGCCCCTGAATTTCCGCCTAATTCTTTGCTTTCCTTCTTCCTGCTTGCTGTGGCCTCTCAACCCAGCAGCAGCCCTGGTGCTAGAGGGAGGAGGCTCATACTTCCCAAGGGCTGTGCAGCAGCCTGTTAGGGATGATGCACAGCATGTGTGTTCCTGGGAGAGATCTGCTGAGCAGGAAAATGCTATTTCTCGTGATGGGGTCTATCCTGAATTGCACAGGACCGCATCGCTTGTCCGAGTCTGCTTGGCAAGCCTGTCACCCCTTGAAGAGAGAGCTCCCACAGAATGATCCACGTGCTGTGCCAGTTCAGTGAGGAACGGAGGAAATTGCTGAGGGTGCACAGTGGCTCTGGTTAGGGAGATAACTTCCTTTGCAAGCAGAGAAAATTGACTGAGAATGATCTAATCGTGGCCAGCATTTACTCCTTTAGGAAAACAAAAAGCAATGCAAGCTGCTTTGAGGATGCCTCAGAATACATCATGGAGGCTTTTCCCAAACAAATTTACGTTCTTACCTTCTCTGGGAAATATAGAAGAATGTGGAAATCTGTGCTGAAACGGTGGATGGCATTTGGAAAGTCCACCTGTGTGGCCCCTGGGAGTCCAATGAAGCATACTTGTTGAGATGGAAGACGAGGGGTCACGCTATTGGTCTCCTGTTAGTAGTAGAGACAGTGTAGTTAACCGCTAGAACACTGGGTTCATTTGTGCCATACCTTGTGAAGAAATTTTTTTTTTTTTAAGCAGATGTGCACTAGTACAGTTGCCTACAAAAGTGTTCGACATAATCATGAGTCTACAGCAACTGCACGTATTGTGCACAAGGGTTTTTTTGTATACAGCCAAGCACCAGATAGAGACTCGTGTCTTTGAGGAAAATTTCTTAAGCATTGAGCAAGGTTTGAGCTCTGCAGCCCTCACAAGCAACACCGACAGGAGGGTTGCAAGCACATTGGGCAGTTCCTAAAAAACGTACTGCTCGTGCCTTTGTGCAACTCCTTGTACCTAACAGGTACGTGAACAAGGCTTCTGCTAAGGCTTTAGCTCTATGGAGACTGCTAAAGCTCTTTTGGGACGTTTTTAATTGTTTCTAGATGTTTTAAAACAGAATTTGTGTTCTTTAATAAAGGTTCAGTTCACACAGAAGGAATGCCAACGGGCCAAATGTTTCTGCAGCTTTTTCATAAACAGGGTTGGTGAAACGGCCTGATGAAACAAGTTTTCGATTAAGATCAATTGGAGTTATCCAGGAATGATAATGAGGGTTTTCTGAATAAGCTGACAGTTTAATTGGGAACTTGTGTTAAAACAGGTCCCAGGGAACGTGCATTTTGCCAAGCAGCAGTTCTGACCTTCGTTAATTTGCACTGCTTTTCCTATAAGCGCTTGTCTTCCTAGTTATTATAACTGATACAAACATCTTTGGCTTGGACTTTCTATTATATATTGTCTTTTTGCAGCAGGGTAACCCATGCATCTGAGCCTGGGCTTTCTCTCGCCCACCAAATCCCGGCCCAAGGCATAAGCCCAGGGGGTTCTGACCACCCCCAAACAGGGAGTCGGGATCACAGGTCAGTCTCACCTGCCCCTGCGTTCTGGGCTGCCATTTTATCCTGTGAAAAGTCCCTTCCCCCAGTATACAATAGTTTCACTGTGGCAAAACACCCTGACTGCTTGGAGGTGCTCCTGCTGTTGCAGCGCTAGCTAACCTTCCTCCTCGCCAGCCTGAGGAGTACGAGTACTCTTGAGCCCAGGTCTCTTGCCTTGTTGCATGTTGCGCTGCAAGCCAAATTGAGCTGTTGGGCTAGCTGTAGGCTTATGTGTAAGGACACCTGTGTTTTAAAGCAGAACGTCTCACTCAAAGAAAACGTGGAGTCTGGCCGTTGCTAATGAACATGTGGCCAAGAAGATCAACCTGAGAGCTTTCTAATGATATCACATAGTGGTCTGCAGTAACTCAAGTTTAATCTTTCTGTAACAGATTAGTTGAGGTGGTAAATGATGGTCTGTAATACAGCCAGACCCAGGAAACCCTGCAACACTGTTGTGCGACAACTGCATGCTTTGATACCACGTTACACTTTTTGTTTTCTAATACAGGAAGCCAGATTGGGAGTGTTTCATGGTTACCAAAAGACCCTTTCAAATGAAAAAAAGCAAGTCAAAAGTACTGCAGCAAGTACAAGAAAATGTGTAGTCTCACCTACAATTAAAGCTAAAGCAGAAGTTTATTAGTTCCTGGTGATGCTGGCGTCAGCCTGTTGCTTCACTTGCGGTTCAGCTGTGGCTGCGCTACCACTGTGGACATTTTCTTTCTCTAAGAGCCCGAGCTGGAAAGCATAAAGCACTCCTGATTCCTGATAAATAAGCAAGCTGAGGAAGCTACTTAGAAGCACTTGTGGCTGAGGGCGAGTACTTTCTGAGAGCTGTGGCTGTGCTTGCGCAGGGCGGGGAGGAGAGGTTCCAGAGCTAAAAAGGAGCAAAAGAAGTCGAAAAAGTACTGCTGTTTTTTTCGTCAACATGGTTTGAAACATGGCGGGGATTGAACAACATGATCTGGCCCAACCTTTACTCATCTGAGTGATTAATCCCTTGTGAGGCCTGTTCCCATGTGTGATGCCGTTGGAGTCACTCTCATAAACAAGAGTGGCAGGAACTGGCCCAGAAATACCGAAAATAGAGGAATTTTCTTTCCCTTTTTCCTTGGGTACAATTTGTTTCCAATTTTAGAGTGTGCTAGTCTCTATTATATAAATGTGGTGATCACAAATAATTGTTAAACTGTTGCCATTCTTATACAACAAGAGCAGACTTCACATTGGAACAGGCAAACTCCTATTTCTACATTGCCCTTTTTTCTTAACATGACAGAGGGGGACAAATTCACTAATCTTGTTATTGGGGGCTAAAAGAAACCAGTTACAAAAAAATTTTCTTCTTCCCTGGTAATTTGACTGTCAGATAATTCAACACCATCTTTATTTCATAGTTTTCATGTAATTAGTATGGGTATGCAGCTCAGACTTTTTTCCTAAAAAGTGTGGTTTTGGTATCAAGATTGCTTCTGTAAAATGTGAGATAACTCTGCAGCCCACCTCCATTAAAGCTTTTTGTGGTCCTACCAAATTAAATGATCGTTGAAAATTGAGAGGGTTATTTGCACATAAGTGTAAAAATTGCCACTGTAGTGGCAAAAAAATCAAGCCTTTTAACACACTGAGGCCGAAATTCATTCCTATAGAAAGGGCCAAGCCCAAGTTACTGTGCTCATTAAGCTATTGTCTTGCAATTTATTCTAGATTGGTGCAAACTTGTGTCTTCAACAAGCAAAGTACAGGATTAGAGCCAAAATGCCCGTTTATACTTATTCTGAGATCGTGAGAGGAGTTCAGACCATGAGCGTAATGTTGGCCCTCTGCATAGGAGTGAATTTTACCCTGAAGACATTAAATGAATGATGTATCCCAATGAGTTTCCAGATTAATCAAACATGAGTGTCTTGTTGTAGGTCAGATTTTCTCATGCAGTTGTACACGTTGCCTAGTCCTCACCCAACATCCATACTGATTTATTTGCTATATTCACTTGCATTTTGGGGATGAAGACATCCTTGCTAAGCTTGTGCTGTGTGTTCTCAGATTTTCTATTCTTGTTCTTCTGCTTTCTCTGTTCCTTCCATTGCTTTCTGCAGGTATTTAAACCCATGGTTCAAAAGAGAATATAATGTAGCTAAGTGGGTAGAAGATGTGAATAAAAACACTGAAGGACCATACTTTAGGTATTTTGTAAATTAATTCTATATCATTTTTAAGAGCTGTTCCAGCATATACAAATATATTGGGACTCCTACCTTGTATAAATCAATACAAGTTACTGTAGGTGCAAAGGGCCCCTCTTCTTTTGCTGCATTTTGATGTCTGTTTTTGGCTTCATGTGCAATTTACAATTATTTTTCTGAATGTTTTGATGAAGCCATTGACAAGGGTGTGTGTAGTGCATGCTTTCCCACCATCATCTATAGCTTGTAGTAGCTTTCTCATCATTTTATGCCAAGTAGTGTTTTATGGGCATGAGACATATTTATCACTAATAAAGTAGTATTAACGTAAATAGAATGTAATTTACTGAAGCAAGTGGTTCCAAAACACATTGACTCTACTCACTGTCTTATATAGTGCATACTAAAATTAAATGAAAAAAGAGTAAAAAGTAGTGGTATTTTACCGTCAGCATGCAATGAAGTAATTAATATTTTGTAATTGGAAAATTAGATGAATGAGAATATACTCTGTGCTCTATTTAGCAAACTACTAATGAATCTGTTACAAGTGAGTGTAGGGTTCAGCCAAAAATGTCACTTGTTTTTGAGAGGGGAAAGTGTGTATTATTTAATATATTCCAAGTTAAAAAGGAGAAGTATGTATGAGGCTGGCCTCCCTGTTATACATGAATCAGGAGACTGAGAACATTTTAGTAGATTCCCAAAAGACACAGTCCCACAGCTGAGACAGGAGTTTGCATCAGCTGAAAAAATCAGCTGGCATAGGAGAGAATGGAAGACAATTAATGACGTAATATAAAACGTGAAAGAACTTGATGAAGCTGTAAGTTGACATACCAAAAATCAAGCAGAAACAAGAACTGTAGAAACACACACAAAAAAAATACAAAGCAAAATCTTTAGCCAAAACAGTGAAGGATGTTGAGTATGAGTAAACAGAATCTTAATAATTATGCTATATTAGTAGACCTAATGATTGTGCAAAAGGGCAGAAACATTCACTACATATGTCTAGTGTGTGTATGAGAAAAAAACTTGATGGAGTTGTATCACAAGATGCCAATGAAACACTTCTATTCCAATAGTAGCACTGGCAGATACTAAATAGCAGACTGGGAATTTAGTCATTTTTAGAACTAAAAATGTCCCAAAGTCTTAAAAGAGAATAAAATTGTCACTTTTTAAAAATGATTTGTGTTTGCTTTCAAGAACTTTTAAATCACAGAGCAAGTTGCAGGGAGGCTTTCCAGTGAACAAATCGAGCAACTGAAGTAAATTTAAGCCTGCCAGTCCTGATCTTGGTGCTGGTCAAGGAGTAGAAATCCCTGACACAAGAATCCAAGGCTTATGGGAGGGTGTTGTGCTCTTGCCTACCAGTATCAGCCAGGTCTCAGTGCTGGTGCTTGGACATTCTGGCAGGTTGTATTGTGAATCTGGTAGTTTTCTCATTGCTGGTTTCAGCATTGGGATAGGGGGTCCAGTTCTGATGTCCGCAGTTCAACAAACATGTTCAAAAACTGGAGAGATTTAAGCCCTGAGAAATCTTAGAAGGGACTGCAGGGCTTCAAGTTGTTCAGTTTAATGGAGCAGGCAAATGCTTACTTGATCATAAAATCCACATAGCTGCACATGGAGCAAAACCGTTGTGGGAAGACCTTTAGACTAGCAGACTGAGACTGATAATGACCAAAAGTCACTGGAAGGTGAAATTAGGCAAACTCACATTAGAAATGAAGTGTGTTTTTATTAGCAAACCTTTTCCTAAAAACACTCTCTGGACCTTTGTTGTTCAGGCAAGGCTATCAGCTATGGAGTTAGATTATGGTGAGTGACTGTCTTTCAGGATGTTGGTATCAGGAGCCCTGTAGTTGCAGTAAGCAAAGACATTGATGGAATATGAAGATAGCGCTAGTTTAAAGTGTGTTACGTTAAATGGTTTAGTTAAACAGGTTTAAATTCCTGTGTGGATACTCTTAATTTGGTTTTCATCTTTTAATGTCAGTATCTCTTGATTTAGTAACTAGATTAAATTGATGGGAGCGTACCCCGCCCCTGAAGGTTTTCAGCTGTTTCACTGCATGAGTCACATTTCTAATTGTATTTGAGATAAACCAAGCATTTTTTGCATCTGGATGAGGATTAAGCTGACCCATGTGAGTTTTAAGGGCTGTATATCAGCAGAAGTGAAACAAATTAAAATTTTACACCATAGAAACTTACTAATGACTGCCTGCAGCAGTAGCTTTAAATATGGAAGAGAAGCTAGAATAAATTTAGAAACCTGTATGTCCTAATTAATTGAGGTAGCCATGGGGAGGTATTCTGCAGGCACATTACGGAAGGCAGAGGATCAAATCTTCTCCTGGGATAAGTTGCCATAGGCTTATGAGAGGTTGGACTGAACAGTTTCTCCCCAAAACCCAGGTGCAATTTTGATTGTTAATCTGTCACAGACTAGAAAATACTGTTCCTAAGAATGATGTGTCTGAACATCATATGGCTGGGATTTTAGCCTGTGAAGTGATTCATCAACAAAACAAAACAAGTCTTGTTTGGTAAACCAGAAAGTTAGGCTGAAGTCAGGCTGTCCAGCTGATACTACGTGTTAGGAATCACAGCCCAGGAGAAGCCATTTACACCAGATGAGTAGCTGAGTAGTTTTTTTGTCGCTAATCATCTTTAATTTCTCTTTTCTTTGAAAGACGTCCTGAAAGTAACACTGCTGTTTTGCTTGTCTCCCTGTAGATTCAGGAGTAATGTGTTGATGACTGGTGCTGTTGCAGGTAGAGTTGAAGTAGAATCAGGAAAAAAGACAAAAACACTTCGTACAATTCCTAGGAATGCTGCAGATTTTCAGAAAACAGAGATAGTAGTCATCATAAAGACTTTCTCCATCAGCTTAAAAAAGCCCTGTATGAATCAAAATTTGTCTCTCTGACACCTGGTTACCTAGTTATTATTTTTTTTTTCCTAGTCTACAAGTCTAATGGGTATTTCTATATAATTACTTTTTATTAATGATAATAATAATATTAGCTGGTGTCTCTGGCACCAGAAAGCTCACATCTATGGGATTCCCTTCTGTAAGAAAACAGGATCTGTAAACAAAAATCTCATTTTATTGCTCAAAGTCTAGGCTAGATTTTAATTTCACATGCCAGGCCATAGCTGCGTAACTCCAGCAATAAACCCAGGCAGGAAATCTTTTCCTAATTTCGTCTTGGCTGCAAGGCACGCTGTTTTACCAGTGCGATACTACTACTTATTTTTGTTACTGCCAATTACAGTGGCTACTGCACAGATTGACCTTATGAAGTATGGTTAAGGATTGCTCTAAATCCTTACTGAATCTTGAAAGACTCAGGAATCATGATGGTATCAGAAAATAAACTGTTAGAATCCCCAAATACAACATTTCTGTAGATAATTATAGATGAAAAAAGACTAGAAGGTACCTTCTGAAGCACTGAGCTGCCTACATTTCATTTAATGCAAATATTTACAGTAACTTAGATTCTGTGGGAGTTGTTTAAGTATACAAATAGTTTACAAAGAAAACAGTTTTTTTAGATGGAGACCCAGGATGCATACCCGGAGGGAGAATGGCCATTCGTTATGAGAAAGGAATTGGCAAGGAGCATGGTGGGCAGGAGACAAAAGGCTTTCCATTTCCCTCTTATTTTTTCTGTGCTTTGGTGTTCTTGCTTTCTTCCTCAGTTTCATCTCAGCTCCTCCTCAGCTGATCATTAGCCAGAACTGGCTCTGCTGCTCTGTGAGGTCCTTTACCTTTCTCTGTAAGCATCCAGCTGAGGCCAGAGCCATGACCAGCCATTAGCTCCCTGCTCTCGCTGAAGCAGCTTTAGACTGTGCTTAAAGAAAAAAAGAAAAGTTTTCCCCATTACAGCCAAAGCAAAATATTGTCCGATGAAGAAAATGCCTATTGATGTCAGTAGGATCAGGATTTTATTTCAAGAGTTAGGGAAAAGAGTTCATTAAAGCATGTGAGCGCCTGCTACTGAGGCATTGCTGTGTGGTGCTTAAAGTGGATGGCTCAAGCCACAGCCTTTGCCTCTTCTGCAGTCCCCCACAAGCCAAGCCTCCCCTCTGCTGCTGCACTCGCTGAGGAAGCTTGCGCACATCTGTGGTTTTTAAAAAGAATTGCGTTTAAAATGTTAAGATGTTAGCCACATCAGTGTTTTTAGAAGATCCCAACTTCCTAATGTAGCAAAATTTAGGCTGATCATGTTCTACAAAGAGCTGAACCTATGTCAGCAAAGTTCAGGTTGTAATGGTAGTATCTGCATTTGGGCTTGAAATGCCTTCTCTAGGTTGAATGTTAAGTGAAATTCATTAAATTATTTCAGTCTATGAAACAGAATCAAGGACAGCTTATGAACAGTTCAGATCTATCAGGGCCGCCTGCCTTGCGTTCAGCTAAAATGACGCTTGAAGATGCAAGGTGTTTAGTTGTGTGACCAGGTGACATATTTCACACCATCTCTTGTGGGCCAGCACTCTCCCCCTTTAGGTGACAAGAAGGCAGAGCAGGCAGGTGCCTGGCTGCAGGCGAGCACACGCAGATGTCCTTCCGCTGCCACTGCGCTTTGTTGTGAATCCCAGCGTGATCTCCCCACACTCTTGGTTTCAGCTTCCAGGACAGAAAGACGGTCACAAAGTGGCCACTACATCTGGCTTTCTGGTCAGAAATGAGAAGTCTTGAGGTGCATGGGTTTATTTGGGGTAGGTGGTAAAACCTCTGAAGCTGTCATGGCGTGTAAAGGGCAGAATGCAGTCTGCAACCCAGTCTGCTTTCCTAGTTGTTTGTGTAAGTTTCAGCTGGAAACAAGATTTGTCATGAAAGCTAACGGATGTGATGGCAGGAGAACTGAAACCCCAGTGAAAGCTAAATGGATCCCACCCTTGACCAAACTGCAAAGTTTTGCCTCCCTTTAACCCCAGCATTACCCGCAAGTGTCCCTGAATGCTGTCTTCCTTCCATCCTGTAAATGAGAAAGGTCATGTCTGGCTCTTTCTCATTTAAAGTACATGTAAATCTGGGATACACAGCACATACACAATTGCAGGGCAGAACCTGATAAGTGATCAAAAACATCTCAAACAACTACGCTTATCACGCGAAAAGCATCCTAAGATCTGTGAGCGTATGCTTAGTAGCGATATGTTTTTACAGTCTCAGTAGATGGCACCAAAGATGACAAAAACCAGCACATAACTTGTGTAACAGAAAGAAGGGGTGAGGGCTTGTGAGGGGAGGGCAAGGTAATTTCTTTTAAGTGTGCAACTGCATTTTCGGTGTATTTGACTGTAGCTTTGCATGTGCAGGTGAGCAGCAATGTGTACATCAGTTAGGCTGCAAACCATCGGTGAGCTGGCAAAGCGAAGCAGAGCTGAGAAGTAAGAGGTGTAGGCAGCTATGCTGGGTGTCTGGGCTTCAAAATCTTTTGAAAGGGCAGCATTGTGTTTGAGTTGTGGTGTAAAACTACCTGGCTACGGGCTCAGCTAGGGATCCTGGCCAGAGGACCTGCTGTGCAGGGGAAATGTTCAAGATGCCCTGTCCTTGGGAGGGTTATTGCTCCTTCCAGGATCACCCCCTCAGGCTGGTGGGCAGGTATCTTGACCATGGCTTTCTCTCTCTCCATGGCCTTGTCCTGTGGTGCCTAAGATAACCTGTGGGAAGAACCTGTGGTGTGCAGGAGGTGATGGTGTGCCTGGCTGTGGCCAGCTGTGGGAGGTGCCTTCATTCTGTGTGCTACCACCTGACTGTGGTACCCATACAAACAGCTTTCTGATGGGGCGTGCCAAGTCAGATCTAACACTCCCCAGTTCCTTGCTTCTGATCTCCAGGTGCATCGTTATAAATTTAAATGTGAAGATTTTAAATCCTCCTGCAGCTGTGGGGCAAAATTTGTGAATAATTACATTACTAAAAATATGTAAAATCTGCTCTCCTTATATTCCCCCCCTTTCTCCTCTCCTTATTTTTCTGATTCTAGATCCACTAATAGTTTCTTAATGATCTTTATCAGTCCAAGTGCGGGCACAGATGAGAGGAGTTGTACAGGTAGTGAACAGCAGGGCACTGCTGAGAACCTTTCACTGCATTTAAAATAAAATAACCCGTTTTGTTGCATGTGCAGTTTGGTGCCCAGATCAGTGATGCTGGATGCACAAAGACTTGGTTTATACTGCAGTAGCTGTGTAAAATTTTCTTCCTGAAAACATTCGTGTATGTCCAGCTCATCTTAATGGGTGATCAAAGTGCACGTGCTGAAGGCGTACTCTCCAGTCTTTGGACCTAAATCTTTTAAGGGCTGTTAAACTTGGAGGCTACAGCATGAGGCATTAGAGCACGGTGAGCCAGACTGGAGAGCTGTCACCAGATAATCTCCATTGACGCCTCGTTGCTCTTGGCTGCCATCAATCATTGTTTGTATGGGAGACGAGAGAGTGTGCTGCTGTAGGGAGCTACAGACACAACAAAATGGTACAGTAGTCTAAAAGAAAAGAATAATTATTTAAAGGTAAATGAATTTCATTTAGATAATAGAGATACAAAACAATTCCTGACACAAAAGAGTCCCTGCCTTGTCTGTAATCCTCCCTAGATGAAAGGACCTGATCCCGCAAATCCCAGAGCCAGGAGTGTGGGGCTGTCTGCCAGGGGTGGTTCCTGTGGCTCCTTGGTATCTGTGATGGTGCTCATCACTGGGGTCTACAGCTGCACACCACGCACCTGCCTGCTGTGTCTGAGGGGCTTGGAAGGCCTGTCTGTAGAAAGCGAGGGAAACCTTCCAGCTTCAGGGACACGTTAAGTTCAGAAGACAGCAGGCAGCAGTACTCAGGGAGGGCCTGGGTGATGTGCCTGCGCTAGTGGGAGGCCTCCTTGAAAGGATGCCCTCAGTCTACAGAACAAGGTGGCCAGGGTAGCTCAATTTTTCTACTTTGAGGCTTTTTTTCTCTTTTATTCTGCCCAGATTCAGAGCCTGATAGGAACCTCTCAAGTGGGAAAAGTGCAGAATCTCAAAACAGAAGCATAAGAGTTTTTCTTGGGTATAAAATTTCAGTCAATAATGTGCTGCTGCCTTATTGACATGAAAAGAATGCCTTTCATGTGATAACAAACATTTACTTGCTCCTGCTTACTCTACTCACCTTGTACAGAAATGCTGATTGCTATTGACTAATCAGTCCATTTTTGTATATTCTCATCAGACTCTTTCTTTGGCTGGAACAATATGCACTGTATGATGCTTGCATGTCTAATAATTTGTTATTAGCACTTTGTATATGCCTTTGTTACTTCACAACTAACAGTTTGGCCTCTAAGTGCATGCATTTGTGTAAATTAATATGTTATAAAATAGTAGATTTATTTGCTATGTTTTTATCAATATAGGAGATGTGCAAGATACACAGAAAGACACTGATAATTGCCATTTAGTCACCAGCAAAAGGCATTGTTCAGCTTGATTTATACAGTCACTGTTTCTATTTAGGCTTCATAATGCCATGTCTATCTTTTAGCTCTGTATTTATTCAATTGCAGATTTGGTTTGGTAATTTTATAGTGATTAATTACAATACCATATAAAACAGTTTAAGAAGTCGTTTTTGTTATGCATTACAATTCTAACAGGAAGTAGGAAATTTTATTTTTTCTTCCAGTGTTCCTGAAAGCTATAAATACCTTTGTTCATATCATGAAATTATTAGACTACTGATCAAACAACTTTATCTCCCCGATATTGAGCTAATAATAAGCTATATACTTGGTTGTGAACCAAGCTTCAGAGTAATGGCAGTTGCTGTTGCAGTGCTAGGGCCTGAAGACATTACATTTATTTTGTGTGTTTCAACATCTCAGGACACTGTCTCCTGCGAAGTCTCCATCTTCGTCCACTGGCTCTATTGCTTCCAGCAGAAAATACCCTTACCCGATGCCACCGCTTCCTGACGAGGAGAAAAAAGCCAACAGGCAAAGTGCCAGGGTACGTGTCCCTCTTCGCTGTGTGTTTCGTCAGTGACTTGATTTACTGGTAGTTTTTCGAAAGGAAAGCATGGTAGATCAGCATCTCTGGATAAGAGAGAGCAGCAGGGGCATTTCCTTCACCCCCTTAACTCCAGAAGCTGCTGGAGGCTGAGCTTCTGGCAGCAATTAGGCAGCCGTGGTGGCTGTGCTTACAGATGTCCCTTCAAGTTGCTCTTAAACCTGCCCTGAAGCCCAGATTTCACTAGTTCTCTTATTTCAAGCTGGGAGCGTGCCTGGGACAGCTTTTGGGCTGCCGAGGACAGGCAGCCCTGGAGCAGTTGGCCATCTGCTTCTCCCCACTTACCCCTTCCGGGGGGCTGACACAGCTGGCGACTCTCGTTCGGGCTGGGGGATAGCTGCTTTCCAGCTTTGTGGAAGGGTAACTACGCTGCAGTTAAGGAGGATGTGGAGGGCTCGCATCAAGAGGGCTCGCATCAAGCCCTTGCAGAGCTGGAGGGACTTTGCAGCCGCGTGCCCTGAGCCCCCCCGGTCCCCCAGGGTGGGCAGGCACAGCTGGAAGGTGCTGTGGATGGTGGTGCTGCGCCGCAGGGTGCGATTTCCAGCTGCTGCCGAAAGGCAACGCTCCCCATTGCATCCTTTGTGTCAATTCAGACACAGCAGATACTTGAGTAAGCAAAAAACCTCTGAAATTTACATTGGTAGTTTTACTTGTGATAACTGTAGTTCATGTTCCTGATGCAGGTGAGACTCCCATCTCTGCTCTCTGTTCTTACTGTTTTCCAAGAAATAAAGGAGCGGAGTGCTGCCGAGGGGACCTGCATGCTGCTACCCCCAGTCCTGCTCGGGGCAGAAAGCTGTGTGAGGGGCAGCACAGGGCCTCCCAGGCGCATGTGGGGCAGAGCAGCTTGTTGGAGGGCCTGCAATGAGGTTTCTCAGCCCTGGAGCTGCCTTGGGATCAGCTCAAACCTGTGGCAGAAATCCACGCTGCCCTGAGCTGGGTTAGTCAGAAGAGAGTGGGAAATTACACTGATGTTAGCGTAACTGTAAGGTAAAAGCTGTCTAATACCAAGCTGATGGTACACTGACGGTTTTCCTTCGACCTCTCCACACTGCCAGCTGTGGACATTTACTATGCTGACTGCAAGTCACGCAGAAATGCTTGAGACTGCGGACTCCCGTGGTCTGGACAGAGGGTGGGAGGAGACCAAGAGCGTAGCCTTGGTGACCCAAGTGATGCAGATGCAGTTCCCCGAACAAGTTCCTCACACTGTTTGGGTAACAGCCTGTTTTATCTTGGTGTTCAGTGTGTGTTTGTGTTCCTTTTCCCCCTCTCCAGCTATGGGAGACGTCCATTTAGCTGCACTGTTTTCCTGGGGTGACGTCAGAACTGTTTACTTCGAATTTTATAGAGACTCAGCATCACTGAGTCACTGCGCATTCATCTGCTCTTCAGACCGATCGAAAGATCAACAGAGATGCCCGTGGTCACAGTGAGAACCTCCTCTCATCTGGAAGGGAAAAAAGCAGTCTCTTTTTTTCTTTCTTTTTTGTTGACTGGTATTTTATGGATTTGGTGAGCAACCAAAATCGTAACAATTAACAGGGGATAATTAGCCCCGACGTGACAAGGCTGTTCCATAGGATGACAGATGCACTTACCTAGAATCCCAGCTGCAGGCCGTTTGCCCATCCCGCGTAAGAGGGGTTTTTCTCTGGTTTAATGTAGTTCTGAGTCAGACCAGAGTGGAACTGGGAGGCGTCTCCAGGAGAGCCCAGCCGATGTAAACTTGTATGCTGTATGCATGAACCTTGTGTTCTTTACTTTCCACATGTAAGGGATAAACAACATACTGTAGTAGAAATTAGCATGCAGGAGTAAGAAATACAGGATTTTTTTGTGACAGGATTTCAAGCTTTGAAAGGCAACTATTTGACACAAACGTCAAACAAACAAGGATTATATCTTTTTTTTTTTACCTTACATGTTTATAATCTCAGTATACAGATTGTATATATGTAAACATTTGATAATGTCAAAAGTAGCTGTTATACATAAGTGTATTTTGCCAAATGCCTAAAGAAACAGTCATGACTAACATCATCACACTTCAAATTTTCTAATACTCCAAGCAGACAACTTTGGAAATACAGAAAGTACAGTACTGTAAAACCGTGTCTCTCAGAAACTGGTGTTTGACCAAAATCTATGCTATCTTTCCAATATCTTATACCGTCTTGACAATCTCAGTTATGTGGTAGACTGCAGAAACCAGTACAGCAGCACTTTGTCTTACATCATCGTAAGAGGAACCAGCCAAAGTACCTTGCTTGCTGAGGTGACGAGAACATCCTCTCACAGGTGTCACCAAGAACGATTCCGCAGATTAAGTAATGCACAGTCCAAAATTACTGGATGTTTGGGAATACTTCTAAGTAGTCACTTCAGGATGTGGTGATGTGAAGTCCTCTGGTGAGAGTTGCTGTGTGTTTTTGACAGAGCATTTCAGACGCTGTTTTAGATGGCAAGGCATAGCTTATGAGAAGCATAACGATTTCACTGCACTAGACAATAACGGTGCTGGGCAAGTGGCCAGTTTCATTGCTGTCTTTTAATTTTTATTTGTTACTGGAATCGCCTTTACCACGCACTTGAGTGCTATGCTTGCTGCCCCTGAAGCCCCCTTGACCACCTTTTTGGGCATTAAACTGAGTACAAGTGAGTTTAACCTAAAAAAACACAGAGGGGGTGGACCTTTACCGTGGAGATGTTAATCTTGTGTGTAAATGGATGGTTAGATTTCTAACACCTGAGACTTCTAAAGGTTGTTGTAAAACAAATGCCTTCTGGGCATTTTCAGTCAGCAAGAAACTGGACCATATTAAATCTGTTTATAATTCTCCAGCTTTCCAAAATTGACTAATTATTAGCTTCAGGTAGTACCACTGCAGAGTAAAACACCCGATTCTGTGTGGTGCAGTTGAATACTTTGCCCAACAGCTGTACGATCAGTGAGATACTATTGTGATGGGAACATCTGTGGGGTTTCTGAATCTTCTACCTCTTACCGTGTATTTCCTTTAGTAAGTGAACCCAACACTCACAGCCTTCTAATATATTTTTTTAACTTCTGAGTCTCTCAATAAAGTCAAATATATGTAAGATTAAACTAAGCAATGTTTAAAGATGTCAGCAACTGTAAAGTATGTTAAGATTTTTAGAAACACTATATTTTATGATTAGGCTGTGTGTTGGATTATGACAAAATATTGGCCTTGGAGTTCAAATGATTTTCCTTCACAGTCGACAGGTTCTGGTAAGTATTTTGGAGAAAGGCAAATATGAGTGAGTAGAAGTAGATGCAGACAGACCATCTGGAAGGAGCCAGTCGCTAGTAATTGCTTTAGGAAAAGATTCTGCACTTCTGTCAAGAGTGTATCAGTCAGCACTGAAGAATATTTTTTGCAAAGATTTACTTCTAGTGTAGCTAGCTGGATTAAAGATAGTCGGTAGTGTATAGCTTGTGAAATTAGGGCCTGAGCCATAATCGTTTGAAATCAGTGTATCTTTTATTGATCTCACTGGACTTTGAGCAGGACCCTCAAGGAGCTCACCCACCTTAGGACATCATGCTAACCTGATAGCCTCTGTGTTACTCTGTTGCCTGGAAGCTGTTTCCCCTCACCTGTTAGTATCTCGTCTTTAGTAACTGGACTGTTCATCACGTGCCTTTTATGGTATTTTGTTTGGAAGCAAACTGGCATGTAATTTTGAATAACCCTCTTAGATTTCTGTGCATGTTTTATGTTTACCACTGTTCACTCTTCCCTCTCCATTGTGTCTTATCAAGAAGCAGCAAGATTTGGCAGACTGAACTGGATATAAGTACTCTCTGTGTAATGTTGATAGCTTCTTGTTTTGCAAACAAATGGCTCTCCTGACTGTACTTTCAATGTAGTATGTACTTTCAGCTTCTCTGGTTTCGGTATCATTCATTTGTAGCATATGATGACACAGTTACCTGTGTGGTGTAAGTTTAACAGTCACTGTCACATTTGGAGGTACGTAGTGACTGGAAGTCCTGGTAAGAGCACCAAGTTTAAGTTAAATAAATGTGGACTTTCACTTTGATGGTCTAGAGTGAGAACATCACAGGACTTGGGTTTTTGCAGAATTCTTCTGCAGAGGAATTTGCAGCGGGTTGGTAACGTGGAGACCTTGTCAGTGCACAAAACCTGAGCTGGCAGGGCTGCGGGAGCCTCCCAAGCCAGCAGTGGTCAGAGTTGTTTGCTCACATTCTGTGCTCTCCTACTTCTACAGTGTAGTGTGTTCGAAACTTGCCAGATTAATAACCTTGAAGATCGCAAATATTTTTATCCACTGTAGTTAGGTACACTGGCAATAGCAATATAAATTGCTGCCTAATACCTCATCCAGCCTAAAACAGAGTACTTGTATTGTCAGTAAGATAGCTCAGTTATTTTGACTCATTTAGACTCATGCTTTTATTTTGGTGTTATTTTTATTTTAATAAATGAACTAGTTATTGCCAGCTATGCTGTAGATGCCTGTTGAAGTGGGGATGTTATCAGTTCTTCTCAAATAGAAGTAATTGTCCATATGAGCGTAGGACCTGCAAGATGAGCTATACTTAAGTTAGTGTTATGTATTTCAATGTGGGAGAAGAATCTTGTATAATTTAAAATAAAAGTAATATGACTAACTGATGGAGACTTGAAAATAGAGATCATATCCAAATAGTAATGCTGCACAATGATGCCACAGTTTAACACGTGAAAATTCACCTGCTAATTCTGGATTTTTTGACATAAGAACTTCAGTAATCCATACTGTAGACTTTTGGTGAAGATACTTGGGCAATATTCCAGAAATGGTTGTGATTGATAATTTACATATAGTTTTGTTATATTTAAATAAGTAGATTTAAGGAGGTTGTTAATTTCATACAGCCTATCTTTGGTTAAGTTGTGAACGTAAGTCACTACTTGCCAGTTATCTGATTTGAAGCATGGCTTGGCTTTGAAGATAACTACTTCCAAATGATTTAAGAGTTCCTGATTTTGTTGAACCTGCTAAGCTGATGTGCTCGTTAGATAATTCTGATTGTGCTGATGAACAAATGGACCGTTGAGCTATAGCCTGAATTAAAATCAGAAAGAAATTGTGTCAATAGCTAGTGTTCTGAAGTGCTCTTCACCCGAATCCCTGTTGCTGGTTTTAAATGAACTGAGTGGTCAACACCAATGCGACAACCATTTTTAAAACCACAGCTAAAAATAGCGACACACACAATTACAGGCATGCATACACTACAAATTCTGACCAAATTTGCAGCTATTTCATTAATGAATTCATTAGTTTGGCTATGATAGGATGTAACCTGAAAGAATGATCCGACTCCATAACCCTAGCGGATGAGAAGTTAGCTCTTAGGACTTGCTCTGTCATCAAATCCCAAACCTAGCTGTTGTAAGCAAAATCACCACCCTTCAGTGTAAAACTCAGCAAGCTCCTGTTCTCTTCTCTTCCATCCCCTTTCCACTCCTACTGAAAAGTATTTCCATGAATGATCATTACATCCACTAACAGCATCTTGTGTTAATTGGCTAAGACCACAAAGCTGCTAAGTCATCTTTCCACCCAGTGGCCTGGATAAGGTCTATCCAGTGCTGTTAATATGTCTTTTGCTCTTGCTGCTGTGTAGGTGATGGAGCCTCATGTCTCCTGTGCAATTTGCGCTGGTAAATTCATGGGGTGGCTCAGCCATCCTCTGTCTTTCTCACTCTCTAGCGTTGTTCAAGGCTAAGTCTGTGAATCTAAAAGTTGTGCTGTGTCCTGTTTTCTCTTGTGCCAAGTCTGAAGGTCATCCCTTTCTTTCCCTACGTTCGAGCATCTGTATCATCAGCAGACTGACTGGGCCACTGTTATCAACCACAGAGCGAGGTTGTTTGCTGCATTTTTAAAGCGTTTGAGCATTCTGGTCTCCTCCGAATCCATTTTTTTTTCTGTCCAGAAGGGATTATCCATCAGACTGCTGAGCTGATGACCTGCTGTTTGCGTGTTTACGAGACATCAGCAATACAGGATTTGACTTTGATCAGATTTCCTGAAGACAAATATGAGTAAACTGCACACATACGTACAGCTTCTCATCCCATGACAGCACGGTTGGGTAACGTTCCTGTGTGCACGTAACTTATAGAGCAGGAAAAAAGGAAACGGTGAAACCGAGCACATAGACATAGTTGCAATACAGGAGATTGAGTAATACCTCCTGTCATCTACGCTGAAAAACTCCTTTGACCCGAGTATTTTCCAAGTCAGCTCATGAAATACATTTCTGGTGCCTCAAGTATGGATGCTGGTGTAAACTGAAGCATTGGGAACAGCAGCTCGCACGCCCAGCAGGTGGTATCTTGGCATCCCACAAGTTCTTGGCAACTATTTAGAAAAGCACTACAGCAGTCAACATGAACATGTTATCTCAGCCAGGTAATCAAAACAAGCAGTAAAAATGAGTTCAGAACACAGAAATGTGGCTGGTTTCTCACACTGGAGAAATTTAGTACCCGACTTCAAAACTGGCTCACCTAGCCAGGTCTGGTGGTTTTAGTTCTCTAAAATCCAACCTGCACCAGTTTCAAAATGTAA
>Ga0181612_119243_pt1 | contig 24019 bp, 21 predicted proteins | sample HoacroProtozoa21_FD_119630 | JGI IMG/M metagenome (GOLD analysis project Ga0181612, IMG submission 119630) | Hoatzin crop microbial communities from Cojedes, Venezuel. Combined Assembly of Gp0051906, Gp0051904, Gp0051908
GGAGGAGAGGGGCTCCGGAGGCTGCCGGGGCCGCGGAGGGCGTGCGGGCGGCCGGAGGCGTTCTCGGCCGGGGCCCGGGGAACTCGGACAGGCCGGGGCGAAGCTTGGGTCCTGCCGGGGGGCTCGGGCAGCTCCGCGTGTGCCCGGCCCTGGCTGCGGGCAGGGGGTGCCCGGGGCGCGGGGCTCTTCGCTTGCGGTTTCGGGTTTTGTCCGGAGCTGGGAGGGAGCGCTGAGCCGCTCCTGCTGCCGGAGCGTCCGCGGGAGGTTTCGCTGTCGTCCCTGCGGTGGTGGCTGGTGAAACTCCCGAAGCAGCGAGGCGTTGTGTGCGCCGACCTGCTCGTCCTGCTCCGTGAATCCGGGGAGCCCTTTGACACGAGCGGCCTGGAATAGTGCTTGGAGAAAGGAAAGCTTTGCCGTTGTTTGCTCTGGTTACGTGTTTGCTTTTCCCATGCGGTGTTCTGTTGCCTTCTCTTTGGTTTCGCTGTTGAACACACCAGGGCAATAACACCCAGGCTGGAAACTGAAGTTATCTGAAACAAAAAGTCCCCTCGGCTGTCACCGGAACAATTACAGTGGACTGACAGCTCTGTGCGAAAAGGATTTCAAATATTGTTCTTTACCTTGGAGTGTCATTGGGCATTGCAGAGTGAAGCAGTTGCAGACTAGATTTGAATAAACAGAGATCGCGTAGACTCCTGTAATTCATAGGCACTTGCCCGGTTAACCTCCTCCATCTACCTGGTAAAGCCTCAGGAAGCCCTGCCAGCTCGGTGGCGGCAGGGCAGAGCTGCTCCGAACTGGGGTGAGGCGGTGTCTTTTCTTAGTCCTCCTTTTTCTTCTCTGCCTTTTAAATTTAAAATATTTCAGAGTAAGAAAATGCGGCAGTAACACATCACTGATAATATATCTGTGAATTTGTTTAGGTTCAGAGCACTGGAATTGTTAGAGGTGCTTCAGCTGGGTTTATCGGGCTGTGTTCAGCCTGTCGGTCTCAGTAACAGGCGGCTGAATCCGTCCCCGCTGCCGACAGGACGGTGGCTCTCTGGAGGGGAGAGGAGCCCTTCCAGCTGGGCCCTGGAGGGAGGGTTTCTTTGTCTGGAGGCAGTCCCTGTGAGCACTGCCCTGCCTGCTGCAGGTGGCCGAATCCTGCTTTGCTTTGGGCACTGCTTGGTGTGTCGCGCTACCTGCGGTCTGCGTAGGGAGGAGGGGGTTGTGTTCGTGTGCGTGGTCCAGTTCCTGCTGCCGGGCCTGAGGTTGCTGTACCTGTCAGATGGCGTGCAATGGGTTGGGGGTTTTTAGGTAGATATAGTTAGCAGCTCATTGAGATTTTGGGTTTTGTTGGGGGTTTTTTGTTGTGTTTTGTTTTCCCAGTACGTGAAGAAAAAAGCTAGAGGTACAGAGCAGAATGTTAACTGTAAAACAGGCGCGTTTAATATCTTTTGACCTGTGCAGTAGAGCTGTATTCTTGTCTTCTGGGTTTTCTGTTCTGATGGGAGGAAAAGCTTGAGAGAGTGGAAGATTACAGTTAACCACTGTAGGTCATGCATTTCAGTTAACTTGTAAATTCTTCTTCCATATCAAAACAGAAGAATCTCATGGTTTTAATTTGCATGCTGCCTGTCAGAGTTGAGGACCAGACAGAGATATGTTATATTTTCTGATGGAGCAGAGGTTCTTTATTCATTCTGAGGCCTTTTTGCCAAATAACTGATCAGTCTGATACAACAACAGTATACTAGAGAATGCTTTGCTTAATGAAAGGCAGTAGTTTTAAACCGTGAGTTGTCAGAGGAATTTATTGTGCAGTTACAGGGCCTCTAGAAAGTAATCTTTTAGCTTTAATGATCACAATTACGTAAAACTAAGCCAAATGGATAAATGACTTCGGGGTGAATGGCAAGCCTACACCATCCATACAGAGAAAAAATGGGAGAGGTACTAGGAGACGTTAACTAAAGACATAATGTGTTTAGAGACTCCTCACATTAAAATCTGAGTAAAGACAGTTATGAGATCGTAATTAAAAATAACCGAGAGTAACTTCTGACTATGCTTTTGGCTTCCACTGGGAATAGTCGTGCTTCCTGAAGTTCTGGGCCACAAAAGCAGCATTGTACCTGGGCGCACTGATAGGAGAAACAAATTCTGAGAAGCTATTCTTGTGGCCACGAGCGTGCCGGGCAGGTGTCACCTTCTTGGCATCCTCCCTTGGCTGTTCGCCTTCCTGCTGAGGGGGGATGAAGACTGCTGAGGGCTGTGCTGACTATCTGCAGTCTGTTATTCTGTAGTGGCCTGGATGTAAGGATGGAGTTCATGAAATTCAGGAGGATTTTGAAGCCTGAAGATGTTAAAATACATTTGGTCACTGTATGATGCACGGCTTTGATCTGGATCTGAAACTCTTAAGTGCTGGCTTGCCTCAGGGCCATGAAGCTGTGAAGGGGAAACGAGCTGCTTGAAGTGACTTTTGCTAAAATCTTTTCAGTTCTGTCTTATTCCTTCTTCAGAAGATACTTTGCTAAGATTCCTAATTTGGGTACCAGACTCAGTGAGGCTGCCCTTCCTCAGCTTTCTGTCCCTGAGGTGTCTCGCTGGAGGGTGATACTAACATGGGAGAGGATGAAGTCTTAGGTCTGGCAGGATGAAAAGGTGGTTAATGCATTAGTGTTATACCTGAGATGAGTCTGTACCGGTGATGGAAAGCTGGTGAAAGAAATGTTTATGGAGGCGCAGCATGCGTTATCATTTTCCACATGGTTGGGCAAGTTATACTAGAAAAAAACAAGTAAGCAGGGAGCTTAATTTTTAACATGGATCTCTATACTTACCTGTGCATTTTCACCTATAATAGGCCTGAAATGGGTCTAATGTGCTCTACTACCTGTGTGTGAGGAGGTGCAGCGGTCTACGATGCTGGCTCCTCCCTGCTCCCCAAAGTAAACCCTTTGCCCGCAGCTGTGACCTCTGTAGCAGAGCTGGGCAAAGGGAGTGTGTTCTGGGACTCAGTTACTGAGACATTGAGCTACGCGCTGGAGCAGCTGAGTGGAGGCACACGTTCCCTTCTAGCTGTGCCGCAGCGGTAGCAATTCCCTGCGGGCGGGTGGACTTGGTAACTCTTCAGGCAGTTCCTGCCCAGCTGGGGTGCAGGACTGTGGAACGCAGGTGTGGGGCTGTGCCTTTCTCTCTCGATACAGGGGCTTGCACAGTGGGGTCCTTCACCAGGACTAGGATGCGCTGGACCTGCGGAGGAACACGATGTGTAGGTTGTGAGGATGGAAGTGCTCTGTTTCTGAAAATGCTCTTGCAACAACTGTGTTCTTCAAAAAGTGCTGTTGTGTACTCTGGGAGCTGTTTGGGTATGAGGGTTTGTAATGTCCAACTTTTGTGTCTGCCTGTGCGTATAGAGCTTTGTAGCAGCAAGGGACATACCAAGCAAAGCATTCCAGCAATTGCACTTCCCAAGGCCGCGTTGCTTCAGCACCTGTCACAAAGGTCGTGAGGTGAACTGGTGTACAGGGAAAATCAGACTGTCTGCATTTTTTGCTGAAGTTACACTGCAGTTACTAAAAATAAAAGCGTGTGCTTTGTTTTTTAAAAAAAGTATGTGCAGCCAACATCTCTCCTAGTGTAGAAATACTCATTGTGGAAGATAAAACAGGGGGTGGAAAAAACACGTTAAACAGTCTCATTTGAAACTGCATGGGCTGGATGTTTCTAACAAGACTGTTCTCAAACATTTCATCTCAAACACTTAGCTCTGAGGACTTCCCTTCTGCCACTACATTAAGGTTTTGATACTGACTGCAGTAGGAGTAGGATCAGGGCCACTGGATGAAAATAGTTGTGTGTCTCTATTTGGATGTTGAATAATAAGGCATTTCTCTGAATATCTGGATTTTAGCACATTCTCAGTGTGTCTTTACCTGTTCCCGCATCTGTTCCTCGGTTGCTCTAAGTTAATTTCCTCAGTGATAGCAAAATGGTGCAACTGTATGCAGGGAAACTTCTAAAAAGCTTCTGTTTAGTTTGGAGTATGCCATAAAGTTGCGGGGAACATACCAGGACATATTTCAATTACTGCTTCTTCCCACCCCAAAACTTCTGAAATGCCTGTGCTAATTTGCGGAGGTGTTACTCAGTCCCCTCACCTCCCATGATACTCCTCTGGGACACAGAATTAGTACTTCTAAGATAACGTGGATTTAATTAAGAATACTGAAATTTCAGACTCTGCTGCTGCTTGTTCTCCTTTCTGGAAACATTGATGGGTATGGTTGTGTGAGATGGGAGCTTCAGCTTCGCTGGCTGAAGATCCTGTCCTTTGCTGCTGCTGGCTCTTGGTTTCCCACACTATGCAACAGGTTGCCCTCTTGGCGATGCAAACACACATTTTCAGGACCATTCTGTGGGCAAGACCGGTGAATTGATCCGGCTTAAAAACTGAAGCAAGCCCTGCATGCTTTCAGAAAAGAGGAATGGGGGTGAAGCGGGGAGGAGAAGCGGCTCTGTGTGAAGTAGGTTAGTGGGAGAAAAAAAAGAGCAAGGAATGAACAGAGGCACGCGCGTAGGATCTCAGGTAACTACTCTTGCTGGTGAAACACCATCAGGACAGTATAGGGGTTTCCTGTCTCAAATGACTTGGCTTGGGAGCTTTGTATACGTTTGGTTTGGCCGTATCTTCCCAAGGACAGAGGGGAGCATTTATAAGACCCCCTTCATAATGTGTTTGAAAACTGTTGCTGTTTCAGTAGCATCTCCTGTGTGACTGATGTTGTCCACCAAAGCTCAGCTGTGCCCCACGATGACTTTGTGGAAAAAAGGTGGATAATGTTGAGGTTGCGTATGAGGGTTGATAGTGGGTGGGAACTTTCTTCTATTTAACTCTGCCTTCCAAGGTATTTTTGTTGATAGGAGTCTTCCTCTTAATTTCATATTAGACTTTTGTATTTTTCATAGCATTGTACAGACTTGTTTATACTACAGGAGGTAAGAGAAGGAAATTAATATTGTAGTAGGTTTAATAGTCGTAAGGTTAGGATAGCAGAGGTCATGTTTAGTTTATGTTCAAAGGTTTTGTTTCTGGTGAGAAATGGAAAGTGGTATTTTGCTAGTAGGTTTTCTTTGGTTTTGTTTTCCCTTTTGAGGATGAGGGGGACCTGATGATTCCTCCCTGTGTCCCAACCGTGGCATAAATACCAAGAGGAGAGGTTTAAGAGTGGGTGGAGTCCTTGAAAAAAATCCTGAGACTAGAGGAAGTGTATTTCAAATTCCTGTGTAAAAGGAAAACTGCAACTCAGACTTTGGTAGTTTTAAATTTCACACTGTCCTTTGTGTCTCGTGTATCTTATTAGGTTGCAGCCAGGCTTTGGGATTTATTTTATTCATTTGTCTGCATGCCTGAGCAGTGCACAATGATAACTGTACCTGAGAGAAGCTTGATGAGCACACAGAGGCTAAAATCTCACTTCCAGTGGGGAATCGTAATCTTTTGTATCTGCAAATGGGCAGGCAAGATCTGTTCTGTCTTACCAAGGGGTGATGATTCCATGGACTCAGTGCTCCCTGTATACCGCAGTAATGTGAAAATTCATTACTTTCAGTGGTGTTCTCTGCCTCTTTGAGTCAAGCCCACACCTGCTTACAGCAGGAAATTGAAATGCCGGAGTTTTCCCTTTTGGCTAATCCCACACATCTATCCTTAGCATCACAACACTTCTCTTTGGCATTCAAAAAGTAAAGTAAAAACTGTTCTAAGTAAAGCCGGAGAATTTTTGAGCTTGGGAGTTTCTGCCTCTGTAAGCTGAATCACTTGGCACAGCTTTGAACTTTTTATTTTTAGTAAAACTTTCACAGCCAGACTGTTGTAATGTTCAGAGAAAGATATTCCTGAAAGCCTGAAATTAAATCAGAATGTGAGGCTTATTTTTGTACTGTAGAGACTGTGTGGGTGTGTATATATATGTATGTATAAAAAAATGTATATGGAGGAGATGAGAAGACAATTTAATTGAAATAGCATTACTCTGGAGCTGTGTGTAGTATAGCACTGATCAGAATCATCTGGAATGTTCAGAAGACTTTTCAACTTACCAACTTGTAATTTATTAAGGAGCTGATAGAAGATATGCAACACAATTTTTTTAATGGATGGTAGAGCCCTAAGATGTAAACAGTTCCCGTGTGTGATCAGGATTATGCTGCTGTTTGAATTGTAAACACTTTCAAATTATTTTAGCAAGTTTTGCATCTGAAGCGATTTGCATCCCTCTCTTTTCATGGCATGATTCTCAAGGGAATTCAGTGTTACGGGAATAAAGGCCCTTTTGGCTTGCAGGCATGGCAGCGTGTGGGCCTTAGCTGGGTGGTTTTGTGATGCATTTAGCAAAGATGTAAGACAGCGTTTATACCAGAATGCTGTGCAGAGAGGAGAGCTTTCAAAATTTGAATGAGATGGAGTTACTTGGTTAAGGAGTTTATTGGAAGTGTGTTAAATTCCAAGTAGCTGTGGAGAAAGGTTTGATAAGGAAACCAGTATGTAAGACTACACGTAGTACTTAACACGGTACTGTGTTACAGTAATGCAAACCAAATTATTTTGTTTGAGATGGACACAATGTCTTATTTATAGAACAGATTATGCAGGTGGTTGGATTTCTCTATTAACACCTCCCTGAATCCTTGTTAATCACTGGTAAACCAGACCCTAATTCTTTGAATTGAATTGGTGGCTGGAAGCTCTTTCATGGCACCACTGTCTCATATTGGCATAAATTCTGTAGAGCAACCTGCTCAGGTTCTGCATCAGGTCGTGCTGATGTTCTCCCAAGCACATCGGTTACTCCCGGTCACCTTGCTGACTTCTGTTGATGTTTTTTGCTCCTGAAACCTTCTTCCTAATGGTAGCAGTGGTGACCAGAATAATTCTCCTATTGTTCATATACGTTAAATTAGTAGGAATGCATTACCATTTAAACTTAATCCAGCAGATGCTTGATGTTACTGGCCTCAGTTACATTGGTGATCAGCTCATCTGTAAAACCAGCAATATGTTTTGGGAGACCAGTGTTGCCCAGCTGGGCTGTCTGGGTGATCTCTCTGCCATTTTAAGTCTCTCATGAATCCTAGATACAGTTTTCACTAGCTAAAGAGTGCAGCTCTTTATAGATCATTTTTTATGATGCTCCTGTGAGGGAACAGTTATAAATACTCTTTTCCTGGGTTGTAAAACATTTCAACTTAAATGCCAGATGCTGTGAAAGTAAAGAGTGACTTTGTAAATTGTAGATTTTATTCATGAAGTAAGTGTTGATGCTGCTTACTATCGTAAACTCTCACTGCTTTCACAGCATCTGGCCATGAGATGTCCTCTTGAACTCCTGGATTGCTAACAGACTTTACTAATGATAGTAAGAGTTGCCTGTAATGAAAAGGCAATGGTTATTTCTGTGCTGGTAACTTCAAAAGCTGTATGGTTCTATGACTTCCCCTAAATGCTGTCTGGCTTGGGCATTATCATGCCTTAGTTGTTGTCTGTGGAGTTGGTAGTATTTTGAAATTAGCTGGTGTACTGCAAAAGAAATCCTTTAGTTGCTTTTTCCTTTTTTTGCTACTAGATCTTACAAGTAGAGTCATATCTCGATATTTGAGGAGAAATGGTCTTCAGATCATGTGAGAGTTATGTCATTCTTGAATGCTCATGAAAGAGCTGATGGGACTTCCCAGGTGAGGTATTTCTCTCTGGCTGTTCTCACTTGTTGCTCATTTGGGTGAAGAAAGTGAGCCAGTGAAAGCCTCTCCTGCAGCAGCAGTTGACTACACTGTTCCTGCCCGGCATGAGATTGTAACCTTCTTACCTTATTGGGGCATCAGAATGGCAGTACTTAAAAGATTCGCAAAACTTAAGAATTCAAGACATGCATAATGTCTTGGTTTACACGTTCATTGAAGTCTCCATTGCCACAGCTAGGGCTTCAGAAGCACATTGCATAGTTGATACGCTGTTATGGGTGAACCCTCTGGCTGGTTTTTAAACAGAAGGGGGAAACAAAATTCTGCCTTCCTCCCCAGGGGGGGAAGCAGTACGCTTGGACGGTGGGAGTGGGTGCCAGCGAACACTGGTGGTTGGATGAAGTTAAACACCCAGTTTTCTGAATGAATTTTCAATGAATCAGTTATGTGGAAAGCCTGTCCTTACCTCCTGGCACTGGCAGGCAAGTCAGGAGATACCTAATGAAATATATGGAAGCTTTCTGAAGTCTGCTAGTTATGGCATTAATTTGCTTCTGCAGGGTGATTGTGTCCTAGCAATGAGAACGTCGGAACCTGATGCCACAGCTCCCTTATTGTACTTTCTGGTTCTTCAGTCTCCTATTTACCCAAAAGAAAAGGACTGTGGTATGTTTAAAAGAGTTTTAAAAAATTGTATATCTCACATTAGCATATGTAAATGTACGCCAGACGAGGAGTATTTCACGTTTGTCCTTAGCAATTTCGTCTCATCTGGGTCAGTCTTTCTCTTTCTACCATGACATGTTTGTTTTATTACCTGAGGTTAGAATGCATCTTGGTCACGGCGACACATTTATCTTGTATTTTATGATGTGATCTTATCACATCCCATTTCTTTTCTCTTTCCTATTCAGCTTTTTGTCTGTCAGTGACAGTCATGGCAACAGCTAGTGGCATAGTAATACCAGGGCTATGTATTAGTGCATACCATTGGCAATTTTTGAGGATAATACTTTGTTTCTAAGGTACAATATTCTTTTCAGCAGGTTATTTCTGGAGGGAAGAGCCATTTGTAATTGCATCAAAAATAGCAGCCATCAATCATTTTAGATGTAGGAGACAGCAGAAAAGGCTTCTTTGGATAACATTCAGTAAATATGAAGCAAACAGAAGGTGACACTGCACCCTTCTCTTGGCTCCAGCAGTACGAGGAGGTGCAAGGAAGTGTTAATTCGTTATTTGTGTAATAGTGGGAGACAGACCTTTGTATTTACAGTTGCAGCTTCTGTTTTTTAACATACAAAAAGTCAGTATTTTCCATTAACTCTATGTGAAGTGAGAGGGAGAATATTGTTCAGCTCCATTGCTGAAAGTGTTAACAGCCCTTTTTAATATGTTGGATTTAAAAATGTATGCTTTCCTACCATTTCTTCAAGGGCCAAATCTTAGAAGAGAAAACTGCTGCTATGTGGGCAACCAAAAATGAGGGGCAGGCTTTCAAACCTTTCAAGCTAGTATACACCAACTCTATGATTAGATATCAATTAGAGTGCTGCACCAATCCACTGAACAATTTTGAAAATCTAACTGCTGGTTTTGGCGAGTCAGTAGGAACTGAAATATCTGCCTGCAAGTTGCTTCAAATCTAGTGTGACACACTGTTAATCCAGTAAGTTTTTCGGCTTTTTTGTTTTTGAGACTCTAGTCAAAATCATCTTTGTGTTTCAATTACATGGGATCAGTTTCTTTTTCTTTCTTTCTTTCGCAAAGCTGACACTTTAAAATTTCAACTTAACAATGCCAATGCAAACTTTTCAATATTAGAATAAAATGTAATTTTCTTCCCTTGTTGCCTCTACCAAGAGGCATAGCAAATATTGTGTAACACCCATCCCAAGCTTGGCTGGAGTCCAGAGACTTTCCAGAAGAAGAGACACTGGTATAATCAACATCTGCCCTGTACGTGAAGATAATAAAGGAAGAGTCGTGTCCACAGCAGCTGAAGTGCTGTGTATGCTTGTATAAATATATTGCAAATGTGTGGGTATGTTTCATGAGTTGTTGCTCTTTGATTTTTCTTGTGTTCAGCAAAACTTGGCTGAGGTACATTGTGTGGATACTGTTTTGGCAATGGAGTCACAAAAATATTTGCAAAGACAGGTGGGTTCTTCCCCCATGCTCTTATTCCTCCTTCCTGTATTTAAAATTCTCTTTAAGTGTTTTGTTTTATTCTTCTAAAAAATCTGCAGTTTTCTCTTAAAGGGACAGGGAAAATTATCTTTCTCCTGACTGTGAATTATAGATAAATGAGTTTTAAAGCGTTTAAAATTTAAGGTGATTATGGAAACATGCTACTCAAACTATGTTGGTTTTTAATGTTTCCTGTGGATCACAAAGGCTGTGTTCTTGGGTGGCTGACAAATTGGGAAAAGGTACTTTCCCTCCTGCTTAAAATTCAGCTCTGTGTTCTCCTGCGGAAGAACGTCAAGATGGCTTTGTTGAGCACTTCACACAGTATACCTCAGGTAGAAGTACGGTGGTTCTGCTGTATTGTGTCTCCTGTAAGGCAGTGGGAATGCAAGCGTGGAATGCCCATAGGATGGTGTGGCTCCTGGTTTCATCCAAATGGACGCAGGCTGTGAGTTTTGCTGTGAAGCGTGGTTGGAATTGGACTGCACACGTGGTTACGGTGTGGGAGGTGATGAAGGCCAACTCCTCCACTGGACAAAACAAACTAATTATTGACCCTGGCGACTGCTGAGGACAGGTTTCTCAGAATTGTTGCACAGTTTGTCTAGTTGAGCAGTGCACTTCAGTCTGTTGTTAGAATGCACTTTTCAGGTTTTTTACTGGTCCCTGAAATTCTAGATTCAGTTCTGATAGCACTTGTGGTAATTTAGAGCTGGTCTTCCTTTCTGGCAGGACTCGTGTCTCATTAGTTCTGATGGAAGTACTGTCACAGTCTGGACTTCGTGCTTCAGGCAGGTACAGCTCTCTGTAAAATGTCTTTGGATTTGGTTGAGAATTGAAGGAGAGGGAAGACTGTCAGGAGCTGATCAATTGCATTGGAAATGAAAGAGTTAAGGATGGAAACCTGATTGCACAGCTGAAATCTCTATTTGAACTTGTGGTCTCTTGAGAGAAGATGCCATTCAGCACCGTTGCACAGGGTTATTTCATTCTTAATTTTAATTGACATGTCCCAGAATGCAACCTTCTCTTACGAATCCTTACCATGCAGAGATGTTTGTGAGTCAGTGTGTCTCTGTGGGGGCCATTCTGTGTTTTAAATTCAGGTCATCATTAATTTCCCTTTTGATACCAGCATCCTTTCTGCCTACCCTATTCACTCAGTAGGTTTATGAAATTTAAATGAATCTTTCCCTAAATAAGATGTTGGTCACATCCTGGGATTTCAGCTTAATGACCTGACCCTGCTCCTTTTTTCCTCTGTCTCACTCTGTGTCTCTCGTTTTCCTCCCCTGTTGTGGATGCCCATTGAACGGGTAGAAGTGATACTTTCACAGAAGTGTTAGCCCCTTGCACTGGTGACAGGGGCATCCTCTGCAACTTCAGTAACAGAAAAATAGTTCTTTTATTCATGATTGTGAAAATGGCATCAATGTTTCAGCTTTGGGGGGGGGGGGAAACGTCAACTAAAAACTTGTTCTGGTGTAACATCAAGTTTTCATTCCTTTTCTGGGTTTAGTTCAAATCCAGTGATTTATAAACCCAGCAGTAGTGGCAGAACTGTGCAGCTCCATCCTTAGTAGTTGTGGGGAGTGGAGATATCTGCCTAAAATATTTTTAAAATATTTTATATCTCTAGTAAAGGGTGTATTTTCCAAATAAACAGTATGAGTATCCAGTATTGGGATTATTCCAGAACTTTATTCTCTGTTTTGTACCTGTTGGGCATAAGGTTAAAGAAATACTTTGCAAAGAACTTAAATGCATGCAGTGGTCACAAATATAGTGGAAAACTTGTGCTTCAGAATATAAATTTGTGGTTTTAATTTGTTTTTAATCTGTAGATGAGCAGATGAGGACAACTGCAGGCAAATCTGGAACGCTGAATGTTTCATTGCAGTGTAGACTGACTACCACTCAGCTTCTAACGGATAGGGTTAGTGTTACAGGTCTAAATGCCTTGAAAATACACATTTCCAAAGTAGAATTTGTTTCTAGTTATGTTTTTATACTTTCTGTTATTTATTTTCTTTGTCTTCGTAGCTCTATTAGCTGGTACAGTGTTTTGTTAGCGTGCAAGGTGTAGTAGCTGTGATTTTGGAGAACAGTGTCTTCATTATCTCTTGATTTTTGCGTAACAACAGCTCCATTACAGAAACCATGTAGTGTTTGGATGGTGGTGATGATGGTGATCAGACTTATTGCATCTGTGCAAGAATGTTTCAGTTTACAAAGGGTTACTCTCAGTCTTAAAGACAAAAATTGAAGTGCTCTCAAGGCTTTGGCTTTTTTAGATAATACCACTGTTAACCTTTTCCAGAAAAATTGATCAGTGGTAATGTAGGAAAAAGGGCATGATATGGTGCAGTCTTAATTGTTTATTTTTTCCCTCTGAGCATAAACAGGATGTGTTGTGTTTTAACATAGGAAGTGGTTTTGTATTGTTACTGCTTTATCAAAGTTGAAGCAAGCTGCTGTGTGTGAGTTAACCCTTCCTAGTAAGCCTAAGCATTGCTCCCCCGGTAGAGTTTCTCACTTATCATGAAACAGTAGCCTGTTTTATGGCTGTTCCCTGATAAGATTTGAATGCCTCTAGATAAAAGGAGACAAAGCTCCCTGTTTTTATCTTTGCCACTGATGGTTCAGCCGTAATGTAGAAACGGTGCAGTTCAATACAGTGTTCCCAGTGATGGCTGGAACTGGGAGCACAGTTCGTGGCCACTTTTTCTGCTTCCTATGTGTGAAATGCCTGTCCCTAGGCCGACATTAATTTCACAAACTCATAGCTAGAGCCTATAGTCTCCATCACATCTTTCCATGAATCTTGATCTGTCACATTCTGTGTGCAAGCCTTCTACTGCTGTCTGGTTGGTAAGCAAGTGAATTTTACTTCTGGTGTGCTGCATGAGGTCCTGTAGAACTTGCTTTTGCCTGATTTCAGCCTGTTCAGCATAAAAGCAAGGCATGCAAATAATGATCATCTCTGACCGCCTGTTTCTTAGTAGAAATTATCACTGCTGGTTTAGTTCTTCAGGGAGTTTTCTGGTCTGAGGTTTAGAGCAGGAAGGGAGCCTACCTAGGCTTTGTCCGTGGGTCATTTCATCAATAGCTGCTGTGATCTTACAAAGTGTGGGATCCAGAAGAAGAGAAACCAAATTTAGTTCTGTTACCTGGTCATCTTCTTTTGGTAGTCTACTTGCTTTAGAAAAATGCTTCTTTGTTTGAGTTTTAAGCAGGTGAACTAAAAGTGCTGTAATTTAGTGTGTTTGTGCAGCTGGCTCACTGCCTTAGCAGGGGTGGGGGCTTTATCAATTATTAAAGCACGGGCTGGCTTGGTTTTGTCCAGCTTCAGTGCAGAACACAGCCTGCTGAAGTTGCTGACTGGAGGTAAGTGTGAGAGCTTTGTTCTCAGCAGAATGATTCCTCTTGTGTATGTTTCCTCAAAAGCCTAAAGGTTTCAGAATCTGTTTGTGTGTGCATGTGTCTGTTTCTAAACTAGAATGTGTGTAATACTACAAATACACTTTACAGGGGCTGTACCATAACAAATTGGAATGTGTCCCTGTGTGTATGTTGAGTATTTTGCTTTCTTTAACTCTCTTCCCTCACTCTCTCCCTCCCCCTCAGATACCCGTACGCTAAAGGTCTGGGAAAAAAAGTTGTTTATGTGCAGCCTGTTGTTCAGTGAAAGTGCATATTATCAATGGTCACATGCTTTGCTTAAATATTTTACAAATCAGTGTATAGCATGCTAACCCTGCCTTCTTTCTGTTGTCTGTACATTTCCATTTATACCTCCTTAGTAATCTAGACAGGCTTGAAATGTGTAAGCTTTTAGCAGATACTTGATTTCAGACATGCTTTGTTCTGGAAGTTCCCTTTTGTTGTGCTCAAATGACAGAGCTTTGAGTAGTCAGGAACTTTTTTCCTCATTGTTCTGACTGCATAATGCTGAAGTAATCTTGTATCTGCAAAGAAGGGTGTCTGCTGTCCCCTCATGCCTCCAGCATGAGGCAGAAGCCATGCAGGTTCACACCAGTAGGATAAAACGCAAAGGTGGGTTTTAGACATGGCTCCAGCGTGAGTCCTGTCGCAGCTGGGTGAGGAGTGTGTCCTGTGGAAGGAAAGTCTCTGCCCAGCAGTCAGTGTGCAGTAGTAATGTTTCAGGACATGACCACAGAACTCAACTCCAACGCTCAACAATAATGAAACAATCTGAAAGAAAAGTGATAAGAAATCAGATAGGGGAGCTGAGCTTTGCTTGCTCTTGCAGTTTGCGTAGGGCAGAGGCCAGCAGTGGGCCATGGCACCTTAGTGATGCCACACAGAGATGGGTGCTTCACCCTACCAGGGAGCTCTGTTCCCTTTGCTCTGCACAAGGATGGAGAAGCAGCTCTGGTGCTGTTCGCCTCACTCTGAAGACAGCGGCTTCTATTCTGCTAAATGGTTTTAGTACAACTGCTGTTCTTAGCAAAGGGGTTTTAGCAGGTGCTGAGCTTGAACAAGTTTCTTGCTTTGTTCCTCGGAGTTCAGAGAATTGCCCCTTCTAGGATCAGGCCACAGGGTAGGAGAATAACGAAATGCCAAGAAAACACAGGGGGCTGTTGAAATGAGTCTTTTCCTGGCTCTGGGTGGAGAAAGGCCTACATGCTTGCTTCTTCCTGCTCCCGAGTGCGACAGTGCACCGTTGCAACTGCCCTTCTGGTACTTCTGGTCTGACCCGGAGAAGGAAGTACTTGGTCTTTCTGCAGAGGGTCTGCTTTACACTTTTCTCCTGAGGTTTCCAGTCAGATATTAAAGAAATTTACAGGAGCTTTGTCACTAAACATGACAGAAATAGGTCTAGACCATCTGCAGGCTCAGTAGATATTAAGACTCCTGAATACACGTTCACAGTGGCTGAAGATGTGTCCAGCAGTGACTATCCTTGATTTTGTTTTCGGCCTTGTTTGGCCTTATTTGTTCTTATTTGAGCCAGTGAAGAACTGCTTCTTGTTACTATGGTAGGGTCATTACCTTGAGGACAGGTGAAAGCAGCCGATCATTTGGGTTCAGGCTCCAGAGTTTCACTGTCTGGAGACGTTGGCTTCTGCCTTCTGCCCATCCCGGCAGATTCGCAGGAATGGATTTTTGATTCTTTGCTTAGTCAAAGTTTTTAGGAGCTTCATCATCTCTGAAGGCAGTTTAATTTACAGGAAGCACATTGCGCTTCTTGCAGTGCTTGCATCAAGAAAATTTGAGTAGATAATTAACCTAAGGAACTGGAAATTAATTGGGAGGTAAATTGTTGCTTTAAAGATGTGCTAAATAATCACCATTTTACTGTATTTGGCTGTCTATTGAAGTAATATAAGATGTAGAGAGGATAAACCCCTATAGCCTGGTACTCCTTATTTTGGAGGGACAATACAATACAAACAGCCAAATATTTATTCCTGTGACTCACTGGACTTTTGTAATTGCAAAAAGTTAGCTGTCAGCAATCAAGAAAGTTTGTGAGCTACTGGATGCCTGCCTTGTTGTAATATGCTGTTGCAAATTTCAGTTTTCTTTGTAGTTTTCCAGAACTGGAAGTCATCCACATGAGTACATCGGTACTAAACAGCTCTGCTGTTCCTCGGATTCAGTGACGATGTCTGAGGAGTGAGCGTGGCAGTAGTGTGACCCTGCAGGAGAGTCAGCTATACCTCCTGCTGAGCTGTCGTTGGAAAGCGAATGAATCAGTAGCGGTGGCAAGAGGTCTCTGGGCTCTCTTTTAAGGGGTAAAATAGAATGATGAAGCAGTACAGAAGCGTTTCCCCACTTTTCTTCTCGACTTTGCAATAGGTACCCAGTGGGAACCACCACCATTTGATATGCTGTGAAATCACTACTGAGCGGAAAATGTGATGTCAGAAGCACGCTAGGGACATGGCAATGCTGTTTAGGGTGTTTGGAGGAATGAGATGTCTTGAGGAAATGGCTCTTGCTTGATGTTTCATCATCTTTGCACTCCAGAACGCCTTGTAGGAGGCTTAAATGCTACAAACTGTCAGACTGGTTCCAGGCTCTGTGTTGTCTTTGGGGTTTTTTGCTTTGGGGGCCAGTGAGTTGCTATCAAAATAAGAGCAGGAGACTGTTAAGAGGAGGGTGTTGATGGCACAGCAAGTAATTTTCGCTGGTGCTGAGTTAAACTTTCAGGCATCTGGTGATAATGGTGTCACTCTTAAATTCAGTTTTTCGTGGTTAGTTTAATTGAAATGTGATGAATGAAGATTGTGTGTGATGTATCAGTTGCATTTTTGTGTCTGACAACAGCAAGGATCAATTTGGTGAGAAGCATATTAGAGCATATTGTAGCTGCTTATTTAGAATCGAATCGAGGACTTTTTTCTGATGAAGTGGCTGTAAATGTCAACGTGTAATAACATGAGGCAATGTGTCAATACCATGGAGACAGGCTGTTAGAAATTATATGGAATTAATTCTATACAGCAATGATGTGAAAGTTAAACGAGCACAGAATTGTGACAGAGAGCAGGTATTTGTTACAGTATTAAGAATATATTGCAGATGTAAAGAACATACATGAGAACATGTGTCTTCACCCACAGCTGGGACCATGTGATTAAAGGTGCCTGATTTAAGGGGGTTGATTTCCAGGATGGGAACCTCAGAAATCTGTTCTCTAAATAAGTCAGGTCACATAGGCAGAGAGTGGAGAGGGTTTATAATGATGACTGATGAAGAGCTGGATTTTAAGGAGCTTTTTAAAAGAAAGCTTGTGGAGTGTATGTTTGTATGCTTTGGCTTCTTAAAGCAATCGTGTTAGCAGGATCACAGTAGTCTGAAGGTCTGCGGAGACAGCTTTGCTAGGCCACCTGATACAGCTGGGGAGGGTGGAGATGAAGAATGGGCAGGCTCTAAGGACATCTCCCCTTTTCTGGTCAGCTGCTAAAGATAACTGAAAGATCCTTTTGCTGTTTCACCCAAGGGAATGAATTCTGAAGGGATTGTCAACACTTTGTTATTGAGATAAAGGTAAGCGTGTTACAGTTCCTAGATGCTGTGCTTTGCAATGAGGAAATAAGGGAATGTAACTTCGGGGTTATCTGAGGGAAAACCTCAGTACTTCTGCCGTTTGAGAAGTCTAACTTTCAGACCGTACCTGAAAGTATATAGAAGGAGTAGAGATATGCTTTAAACTGTGTGGAACAGGTATTCAAGTGATTGCTTGGTTTAATCTGTCTCACTTCAGATTATGTCATGTTAACTTAATTATTTGGACAGACACGTTGTGGATTGAGTAGATATTTGGAAAACAAACTGTTCTAAAGTGTTCCAGTCTTATGTTTATGTCTGTATTTGCCTGTCTGATGAGCAAAAGGAAGCTCATGGTCTTTTGTGTTGCAGTACGAAAGCAGTGCTGACTGGAGTCTGTTTATTTAGCCCCAAGTAAAAATGGTAATTACTGTGCATGCGTTTATAGCTGCTGCGGATTTGAATGTGGGGGAGGCAATTCAGAAAGGCTTTAAGGTTTTTTTTTTGTTTCCTGTTGGCTTGCTTTAGGTGGGGAGTGTCTAGAGAGGAACTGGAATGCAGGTTTATAATTTCAAAAACAGTAGGATATATTTTGGTGGCTAAAATGGAACAACAGACTCACCAAGTGGTTGAGATTGGAAGGGACCTCTGGAGGTCATCTGGTCCAGCCTGCCTGCTCAGGCAGAGCCACCTAGAGCCAGTTGCCCATGACCACGTCCAGATGGCGTTTGAATATCTCCAAGGGTGGAGACTCCGCAGCTGCCCTGGGCAAGCTGTGCTCAGTCACATTCGCAATGGAAGAGTGTTTGCTGATGTTCAGACAGAACCTCCTGTGTTTCGGTTTGTGCCTGTTGTTTCTTGTCCTGTCACTGGGCACCACTAGAAAGACCCTGACTCTGCTGTCTCTGCACCCTTCCTTCAGGTATTTATTCACATTGGTAAGATCGCCCCAATCCTTCGCTTCTCCAGGCTGAGCTGTCGCAGCTCTCTCAGCTGTTCCACATACAAGAGCTACTCCAGTCCTTTAATCATCCTCATGGCCCTTCGCTGGGCTCTCTCCAGTGTGTCCCTGTCTCTCTTGTTCTGAGGAGCCCAGAACTGGACTCAGCACTTCAGACGTGGCCTCACCATTGCTGAGTAGAGGTGAGGGATGACATCCCTTGACAATATTTTGTAGACAATACTTTACCTCATGCAGCGCAGGATACCATTCACCTTCTTCGCGGCACAAGCGTGCTGCTGGCTTACATTCCACTCAGTGTCCACCTGGACCCCCCATCCTTTTCTGCCAAGCTGCTTTCCAGCTGGGTGGCCCCCAGCACGTACTGGTGCCTGGGGTTGTTCCTCCCCAGGTGCAGGACTTTGCAATTCCCCTTGTTGAACTGAAAGTGAAACTTCAAGTGAAAATTGTTGAAGTGAAAACACTTTGGCATATCTTTGGTACTGTTTTTAGGCAATAACCTTTGGTCTGAAACACTTAAAAACAGTACTGTGAGCTTGTCAAAATGCTGAAAAATTCCAGGCATAGTCTATTAAAAAAAACAAGTGAAAAATGCGGTGTGCACATGTTAAGCTCAGATGATGCTGTTGAAACCAGTTAGCTGATTTAGAAGGTTGCGTGTTCATTTCATGCAGCTTGGAGCAAATGAAATACTGATTTTTATGGCATTTTGTTTGTTCCCAGAACCTCTCTGTTCAAGTGACCAGCTCAAAGGAGAAAGGTTGCAAGGCATATCCACTGTAGCTTTTAGGAGATGTTATAGTTCACTGCTGCCTGTTGTCTTGTCGAGTAAATGGCTTATGGTTTCCATTAGAATGTTGTTTGTTCAGGGAAATCTAATGTAAATAAATTGATTGTGAAATGTGGTTAGGTTTTTGTTCTGTAGTTTTCTTGATGCAGTTACAAGGATCTTCTAGAGAAACTGCAAACAGCCTTACTTTTAGCACGTCCACTTTGAGAATCGTAAAAAGGCCTTAATTTCTGCACTTTGGAACTTCAGTTAGAGAAAAGGACCAAAATTTTGAACACTATGTATAAAAAAACCAAACAAACAAAAGGTGAATGGGTGGGGCTTGAATCACTGAACTTGGAACCTCTGAATGATAGGTAGGTGGCTTGTGTCTGTTGGGAAGCCTTGAGGGGCTTCTTAGTTAGCAGAAAGGAATAAGCACCTCCAGGGACCAATTCCTCTCTCTGTGCTGAAGCGCTGTGCACCCTGAAGGCTTGCTGTTGCTGGAAGGGGCATGCCTGCCTGTGCTTCTGAGCTGCTCCTCTTGTGCAACCCCACGAGGCAAAATAGCCCTGGTGTTGCTTCTTTTTTTCATCCCTGTATGGTACAAATGGAGAGAGAATATGACTAATTCAGGGGCATGTGAAACCTCAGTTACTGTTTGCAGGTATGCGGAAGGAGCAGCAAGGTAGGAAGACTAATTTACTAAATGGCAAAAACTACAGGAGATGTATTTTAATTATAATTTGTTGTAGGACATTGAAATTTCGTTCTAATCCAGCAGAAAAAGAAGCAGGTGCTTTGAACACTTTGGACTTCCAGGGGAAAGGTGTGAAATGTAGGCACCCTTCTCATATTTCACTTCCTTTTATCTAGTGGCAAATAAAATAAAACTGCATACTTGATAAGGTTTATGCTTCACTCTTGATCAGTCAGCTTAATCACTGAGTGACTGCTGTGAAGCTGGATGTCATCAGTGCCTCAGTCTAACGTGGAATATTTTTTTCGCTTGAACGTGGATAACTAGCATGTGCCCATGTCAGGATTCCCTCCCTCCAAAATCAAAACTGTGTGTTTTACATAGTCTTTTAGAGAATGATAAAAAGAATTTAAAACCTGGATTCACTTCTGCCAAAGCAGGCTGGAAAACAGTTGTGAGGCGTAGTTGGAAGCAATGACAGAAAACTCAAGCTAAGTGCTACTTTTATTTTTAGTGACAGTCAAAATTAAGAGGAGATTAGTCTTGAGTTTTCCGCTCTGAAGTGCAGTTACTGACATCGGGAGTTTGATTCAAATCCGTGAGAGCGATGATTGAAGGTCAAATGCTGGGGTTTTTGTCCTGGTACGATGACAGTGTATCCTCATCATAGGATAAAACGTTGCATTGTACCTGTCTGGTAGGACATCTGTTCCACTTTTTGAGTGAGAAAAGGCTGGTGGTTGTTTGAACCAAAATTCCCAAGTCACATTTCTCATTGCATCTGTAATGGTTTGGGGCACCTGGCCTGTTGAGCCTGTTTTGTCCTCGCCAGGCTGTTCGTGGCCCATCTCTTTCGTGGGCTTTAATGGGTTCTCACTGAAGCATCAGGCCTGTCAGGCCAGCGTGGGTGCTTCAGCCATGGGGTCAGTACGAGTTCAGGCTGGAAACCCTTAACTCTGTGCGTACGATCAATCTGCCTTTCTGCTCAGAAATGTCTCAATTAAATTAACTAAAGCTGAAATTGGATCAGAATTGCTGATAATAATAAGCTTTCTTACGGAGGCAGGATCCACTTGTCTTGTCATTAGAACTTTTTTTTTTTTATTGATTTAGAGATTACTGTGGAAGGGAATAGCAGCAGGATCTTTTGAACTAACCTGGAATTGAGATAATGATAAAATACAAGAGTTCGGTAGCAGCAGGAAAATGGAGGACACCTCTCGTGCTGTAGTGGGTGCACGGTTTGTGCCAGCTGAATAGCTACAAGTAGTTGACTTTTTTTCCTTTGCCTGCTTCTTCCAAAGACCTGCTCTGTGCTCTTTCAAGAACAGTGAGGGTGAGCAATCGTTTGGAGAGCACTGTAGAGAAGGCTGAGCATATTTGTGTGCTGTTATTTTTCCATATGTGGTCTATGTGTTGGATTCAAATTTTGAGTGTGGTTATGGTCCCCATCTTCTGAGTTCCTATTTTGCATTTTGATGCTGTGGATTTTATTGAAGGTGAGGCCTCAGTTGATGGTAGTTATGTCTGCTCTGGCAGGTCTGAGTGTGGGAGATGAAGACAGGAAGCAGTTGCATCGAAAGGACATAAACTAAGTTTCTAGGATCTACTTTTATCCAATAAAAGATACTTGGAGTGATAGGAGAGCCTTGAAGACAGGTTTAAAAAGCTTTTATGAATAAGGGAGCTAAATTAATTGTACTATGTCTAGAAAAACTTCACTGTTTTGGTTCAGAAGGTGATACATTCAGGTACAACTATTGCAAACTTCCAGAACTGACTCTTGCCAGTCAGAGAAGGCAGTGCTGGAGGGGCATTTTTGCAGAGGGAGTTGCTGTATGGTAATTGGAGGACAAAGATTTGGTAGTTCAGCCGTGTGGTTGAATACATGCCAGCTTTTAACTGTGGTATGTGGATCCTGCTGATGTTTCCAGAGGCATTTGGAATGGCAGCAAACTGGTTAGCCAAGTGTGGGAGGATCATTGCTGGGGAAATGCTCTCTGTGAAATTTCCAGCCTTTAAGGGAATGGAAAGGAGGTTTTTTGTCTTCCTTTAAATGTGACGGATGCCAATCAAGTGGAGAAATGTTAAGACTTTTTTTGCTTTTTCTTGGAATTGATGTGAGATTTCGATTCCAGTGGTTTTGAATAATTTCAACTCCATGTTTCTCAGCTTCCATGACGAGGATATAGCATGATGTTGATGTAGCAGTGAGGTACCTTAACTGCATCGTGGCTTTTGGAATGTGGTCAGTTGCATTGTTACTGCCTGGATTAATGTCTTTGTTTTTCTTTCTTGTGGTTGGAAGGTCTACAAAGAACATGTAGAACCTCCTGTGCCATAAGGCTCCCTGGTTTTATTTTTTTTGCTAGAGAAAGAATCTGAAAAAGTGATCCTAGGCTGTCTGATTTGTTCTCCCTCTCTCCACCTTCCATGTTGTGTGCCTTGTTTTTATTAAATTGAAAAAATTTATAAGAAGTCCACACACGCTTAAAGATAGGGTTCCTCTTGCTGCCAAGGGTCAGTACAAGCTCTGAGAGTTCATCATTGGGCTGAGGAAGGGTTTGGTACTGGCTCTTGTCTTGGGGAATGCTGCTCCAGTGTGTTACTACAGAAAAATCTCTTAGCACAGCATGTGGGGAACTAATTTGGCATTCTACATGTTTGTTGACTACCTGTATGAGAAGAGAATACCAGGAAGAAGTTATTCTCTGAAGTCTGGGATGAGTTAACCAAAGATTACTCCTTCCTAGTGAGTGACGTGATTTTCAAGACCTTTATGTGCAAAACCTGAGATGATACAAGTCCTAAGTCTGTTGATTTCAATCGTAGATAACATTTAGAATTCTTGGATAATGAAAGAGCAGTATAAAGATACATTTGGGCATTGTGTAATGTCTTGTCCCATTCAGGATCTAGACCAGGACAGACATGCACCCTGTTCGCTCCCCCTTCGTGTTATCTCTAAAGGCTCAGAGTATTTGCTTCTGCTGGAATGTCTTCAGCTGGGCACGCTCCTGACAGAGCAGAGAGGAAAAGGAGCTATAGGAGTTCTTGTTCTTTCTTTATAATGATTCATTTCTGTTCCCTTCTCTGTTGGGAGACAAGTGGACAGTCCTTGGGCAGATTAAATGTCTCTGAACATTTTGGCAAAGTAAATAATACCTGCCCGATCTGGGCTTAGATGAAAGCGGGTGGTGTGCCAGGAGGTATACATGGCTCTAGGGTGGAAGATTGGACCTTGAGCTATACCTGTGTTGCCAGCAACAGTGGTGCTTCCAGATGCTTGCCCCTGTGTATTCACTAGGTGGTGAGAGACATGGCAAGCAAAACATAATAGTAAATATTGTCCACAAAGTACAGCTGGAAGGAGTTTTTGCATGTACATAGGATGTCTGATCTGTTTCTGCTGGATAGTAAAAAAAAAAATTTAAGAAGAGTAATTTGTAGGTAAATGTGTGATAGTTCTGTGCAGCAAGGCCTCGTACCTGCTTTCTCCAAATCCGTCTCTCCCTGGCTGATTGAAAAGATCCTTTAGTCATCCTCTCCATTTTTGTAGTTTATTTGGTAGCATGCATACATCAGAGTGTTAATGTATGTGGCTTTGTTAGTGCAGTAAATGTGGCCAGGTTAGGTCCACTGGCAGCTTGGAGTCCTGAGTTACCTGCCAGGTAGGGTTTGAAAGAGTAGGCAGAAGCGTGAATGCTGTGGAAATTGTAGGCACGCAAGCCAACCCTGCAAGCAGATCCTGACAGTTCTGCTTTGGTTCTTGGGGTCCTTTTGCAGGCATCCTCCTCTGTTCACAGGCTGATGTGAGGTACCTTGTCCCTGCAGCAATTACTTCCCTCATCAGGGTCATTTATGGGTCTCGGGCTTCTTCCTCTGCTGACCATCAGGAGAAAATGTGACCACCCATGACTTGAGGAAACTGATCTGTAGAGAGGGTATTGACGGAGAGGTTGCTCATCTTGAATGGATTCTTGCCTCTCTGCTCTTTGTCACGAAAAACCCATTAGCAGCCCCTTACGCAGGAGGATAATCTGCTGGTGCTGCATCATTTGATTAATGCAAGACATCTTTTTGGGGTGCTGTCTCAAGGTTGTGTGATGGAGTGATGTTTCTGGAGGTCTGAGAAAGGTAGAGTTATTTGACTAGAAACTCACTATAAATCTTGTTAAGTTGCATTAAACTTACTGATGGTGCATTTCGAGCTTGCACTGCTCTTCTCTATGTACCTGGCGTTCCAAAAAGCAAAGATAAAAAAAAAAAAAAGTGTGCAAGTTTAGGCATCATTGGTGTCTGAACTGCTCACTGTTAAATTTGCACCATGTCCTATCAATTTTCCTGTTCAGTGATGCCATGAGAGTGGCCACACCAAAAAGGCAGTCGGTACTCACCTGCAAGTCTCTTCTAAAAGTTGGTTTATCGGCTGGAAGTGTTGCTCTTGAAAGAGGGGGAGGAGAGGAGAGAGAAATGCTTACCAAATGCTCTCAGCTTGTTGCAAACAGAAGGCAGTATTTACTTTATATAAGCCCCCTTTTCTGTCTATTGCACAACTTCTGTCATTTTGTTTGCTTATGTAAAAAAAAAAACCCACCACCCCAAACAAAACAACAAAAACCCCACTAACAAAACAAACCACAAATAACCA
>Ga0181612_138851_pt1 | contig 24019 bp, 19 predicted proteins | sample HoacroProtozoa21_FD_119630 | JGI IMG/M metagenome (GOLD analysis project Ga0181612, IMG submission 119630) | Hoatzin crop microbial communities from Cojedes, Venezuel. Combined Assembly of Gp0051906, Gp0051904, Gp0051908
ATTGAATTTGATAACGCTCTTGAGATGGAGGAGTATGCAGATAAGCTCGTATCCGATAAAGTGTTCGAAGACAATGTAAGTTTTAACGGTAAGATTCTTGTTGTGGAAGATAACTTTATCAACAGAGAGATTGCAAGGCGCATGTTTGAAGAGTGCGGACTTACTGTTGACATGGCTGAGGACGGAGTTCAGGGCAGGGATATGTTTTCTTCATCTGCGTCTGAAGAATATAAGGCAATATTTATGGATATTCAGATGCCTAATATGAATGGATATGAGGCAACGGCAGCCATAAGAGCCATGGACAGAGATGATTCAAAGACGATACCGATTATTGCAATGACGGCAGATGCTTTTGATGAAGCGGTAAAGAAGGCAAAAGATGTAGGAATGAATGAGTATGTTACAAAACCTCTGAATCTTGCCGTTATAAAGGATATTCTTAAGAAGATTAAATGGGATTAGGATATCTGATAGTCGTGTGGAATAATTATAGAACTTAGAAAATCAGGAGGCATAATTATAGAATTCAGAAAATAAGGAGACATAACATGGAGGTAAGAAATGCAGAATTAAAAGACGCAGATTTCTTATATGAAACATTAAAGCAAGTAAACAAAGTTCATACAGATATAAGACCGGATTTGTTCGGCGAAAAACTTACAAAATACGATAAAAATCAGGTGGAAGAGCTTATTGAAAATGAAAAATATTTAATATTTATTGCAGAGGAAGATTCGGAATTATATGGATATATTATCTGTTATACAGAAGATTTTTACGGAAAGAAAACCATGTATATAGATGACTTATGTGTTAATAATACAAAGAGGCATTCCGGTGCCGGAAGGGCTTTGTATAAATATGTAAAGGATTATTCAAAAAGACAGGGATGTTATAACGTAACACTTCATGTTTGGAACGGTAATGACGGAGCAGAAAACTTTTATAAAGAAATGGGATTAAAGCCTTTATATACGTGTATGGAAGAGATATTGTAGTTGTCCGGTAAAAGGCATGAAAGAAGATGTGACGGAAGGCAAGATAGAAAATATGCCGGAAGGTAAGATAGAAAATATGTCGGAAGGTATAATATAATATATGCCGAAAGGCATGAAAGAAGATGTGACGGAAGGTATGGTAGTAAAATGATGGAAGATAATGTAAGCAAGTTTTCAGGAATGTTTATGGAGTTTTCGCCGATTCCTATGGGAATATTTGATTATATAGACGGAGAGATTCAACCGGTATGGGTTAACAGAAGGTATTATGAGATGTTCTGCAAAGTTTTAGAAGAGGAAATCAAGACAGATATTTCAGATGAACCGGACAAAGCTGATAAGGTTGATAAAATTGACAAAACGGATCTTCTTTTAAAATCCACAGCACTTATTCATGAAGAAGATAAGAAAAAGATTATAGATTTGGCAGAAGAATGCATTAAAACTAATGATTTTATTGAAACAAGAATACGAGTTGACAGAGGCGAAGAAGTATTATGGATAGGATTAAAGGGTAAATATGTTAAGCAGGAAGATGGAACAGACAGATTCTATGTAACTTTTTACGACGTAACCGAGCTTATAGAGACTGAAAAAACTGTAAGCGAAAAGGATAAGGAACTTGAATTTTCAAGAAGACTTCATAACTTCGAGTTGGAAGGTATGGAGATATTTTTATGGAAACTCGATCTTGTTAAAGACGAGATAACCTTTGCCGATAATCCTTTTACCTTGAAAAGAAAGAAGGAAATAGGATATCCCGATGTAGTAAAAAATGCCTCAAAGTATATATACGCCAATGTTATGCCTGAAAGTATAGATATCATGAAAAGAATATTTGAGGATATTCATAGCGGTAAGGAGTATACTACCGGAGATATTCATTTTAGAGCAGGCGGAGATAAGGGTTATACCGTGTGTAGGGTTTCTTATCACGTTGTTAAGGATGAAAATGGTAATCCTGTTATGGCTTACGGAAGTGAGCAGAATTTTACTGAAAGAATGATTCTTAAGGAAAATTATGAAAATGAGATAAGAAGGTTCAGAACCAATGAGGAGAATTCTATCTACAGGACTCATGCTTCTCTTACTGCAAACACTGTAATTGAGAGTATTCCTTCACCTAAAAACGGAGCCGGTGTTGGTAATTATGATGAGATTATTTCAAAATATATCTTTAAAGATGTGGTAACTTTAAAAGGGGATGTTCTTAAGGAAATTCTTGAAAGAAATGCATGTATTGCCGCATATGCCAGAGGAGAAAGAGAACTTGTTGTTGAATATAAATGGCCGGGTTCCGGAGATTGGAAATGGGTCAGAGCAAACATTAATCTGATTCAAAATCCTTTTAATAATGATATTGAATTGTTCTTATATTGTGCGGATGACACCTCTAACAGAATGCAGTCAATGGTGGTTGAGAGATTGTCTACCACTGCTTATGACGGTATAGCTGTAATCAATGTAAGAGACGGCTCCTATGTAATGCAGAGTGAGCACGGAGTTATTGAGAATAAGACTTATGATTCATACGAGGACAGAATCGGCAGAATAATAAGAGATAAGATAAAGGATGAAGAAAAGGAAGATGTAAGAGTAGCCTTTGAAATGCCCGGAATTATTGAAGATATTAATAATAAGGGTATGTGTATTCGAAACACCTGCGAATATAACGATGAAGGTGTGGGAGAATATAAAATGAGGCAGTTTTCGTGGCTTGATGAAGATAAAAAATTCATCCTTGTTACCGTTACGGATGTTACCAATACAGTTCTTAGTGAGCTTGAAAAGAAGGAAGAAGAGATAAGATACAAAAAGCTTTACAAAGCCTTTGTTGAGGGACTTAACAGGGTTCATGATTCGGAGATTATGGTGGATCTTAAAAAGAATGAATATTATATTTATCAAAAATCCGATACATTTAGTCCGGAGCAGCAAGGAACCTTTGATGATCTTTACAATATGTTTGTGGAAAGTTTCGATGAGAAAAGCCCTTACAGAGATTCGTTCGGAAGTTTGCTCAGAGCCGATAATATTAAAGAGATTCTTAAGGACGGTAAACTTTATGAAACAGACTATAAGAGGACCCTGGATAACGGTGAGTATAAGTGGATAAGATTCCATATGGCTTCTGTACTAAGGGATGAGATCGGTTCAGACAATAAGTCAGAAGTTAACGATAAAGCTGAAAACAGCGATAAAACTGAAAATATCGATAAAACTGAAAATAACGATAAAGCTGAAAATAACGATAAAGCTGAGGTTAGTGATAAGACTAAAGTTAATGATAAGGAAAATGTCAGATACATCATGATTGCCACCACTGACGTTACCGAAACCATCAATAAACAGAAGAGTATGATGGGTCAGATAGAAAGTGATTCCGCAATTCTTCAATATGCCTCAATGGATGCATATGATTTTATCTCCGTAATTAATATCGAGGATAAAATGATTCGTTTAAGAAGCGGTTCATGGTTTAACAAAAATGTTCCTACACCTGATAATATGAGGGCTCTGCCATATGCTTCGCTTATAGGATATGTGGGAAAACATTATATTGATTCCGAAGAAGAAAGGGAAGATTTTTATAAAAACTTTGAATTGGATTCGATTATTAATGAATTGGAAGATTCAAATGAAGTTTATTTTCCTGTTAGATTCCTGGATGCGGAAAGTAAGGAAAATATCAGGTATAAGCAGTTTAGATTCAGTTGGCTTGATAAGAAAAAACAGCATATTCTTGCAGTTAGATCCGATGTTACAAGCTCTATGGAGAAGGAAAGGGAATTAAACGAAAAAATGAAGGATGCTCTGGAAGCTGCTAAAGCGGCCAATTCGGCAAAGAGTGATTTCCTTTCAAGAATGAGTCATGATATAAGAACACCGATGAATGCCATAATCGGATTCTCTACACTTTTGGCTCAAAATCCATCGGACCCTGATAAGGTTGAAAATCAGGCAAAGAAGATTCTTTCTTCAAGTAATCATTTGCTTGGACTTATTAATGATGTTCTTGATATGAGTAAGATTGAAACGGGAAAATTCCAAATCAATATGAGCAAGTTCAGATTGTCTGAAGCAATCGATATGATTGACAGCATAATAAGACCGCAGATTAAGAAGAAAAATCAAAGCTTTAATATATACGTAAAAAATGTTAAGCACGATACCTTTATTACCGACAATCAGAGATTGCAACAGATTCTTTTAAATGTGCTTTCAAATGCCATGAAATACACTCCGGAGGGCGGAGATATTGTAATGGATATTAACGGACTTCCTGAAGTGTCCGGTAAGTACGAAAGTATTATGTTCAGGATTAAAGATAATGGAAGGGGAATGAGTGAGGAATATCTTGAAACCATATTTGAGCCCTTCAGCAGAGAGAATCTTGGAGAAAAGGAAAACATACAGGGTACGGGCTTAGGAATGGCAATCACAAAGAATCTTGTTGATATGATGGGCGGAGATATAAGTGTATCCAGTAAGCTTGGTGAAGGAAGTACATTTGAGATAGTTATTCCTATGCAACTTGTAGATGAAGAGGCAGATAAAGAATTCTGGAAAAATCATTGTATGACCCATATGTTGGTTGTTGATGATGAAGAGGAAATATGCGTCAACGTAAAGGAAAATATGGAAGAGTACGGTGTCAGGATAGAGTATGTTCTTGACGGAGTGAGCTCTGTAAAAACCCTGGTTAAAGCAAAAGAAGATAACGATTCCTTTGATATTGTTCTTCTTGATTGGAAAATGCCTGATATGGACGGAGTTGAAACTGCAAAGAAAATCAGAGAAAATTTTTCCGATGACGTTCTTATTATTGTTCTTACCGCCTATGATTACAGTGAGATAGAAGAAGAGGCAAAAAAAGCCGGGGTTAACGGATTTGTAAGCAAACCTTTTTTTGAGAATAATTTAAAACGTGTGGTTAACAGTATCGAAGAATACAGAGAGGATAAAAAGTCAGGGAATTATAAAGATTCCGGCGATAAAGATAATGTTAATGATGATGATATCATAACAAATATTAATCTTAACAGAAAAACTTCTGTAGTTAATATTGATCAGGAACATTGCCTTATGGGACTTAATATTCTTGCGGCTGAAGATAATGAACTTAACGGAGAGATTCTTACAGAGGTGTTAAAACTTAACGGAGCAACAGTTACATTAAAGGAAAACGGTAAGCTTGCATATGAAGAATTTGCAAAAAGTAAGCCGGGAACCTATGACCTTATATTAATGGATATACAGATGCCTGTTATGAATGGATATGAAGCTGCAGAAATGATAAGAGGTATAAGTTCAAAGAAAAATGACAGTAATAATGACAGTAATAATGACAGTTATGACAATAATATCAATAATAGTGGCATCAATAACAGCGGTATCAATAACAGTAATGAAGGTAATAGAACACTTATATTTAATGATGAAAAGAGAAAAGAAGCTGATTTAATCCCGATTATAGCAATGACTGCAAATGCATTTCTTGATGACATACAAAAGGCTTTTGCATCAGGGATGAATGCCCATGTTGCAAAGCCTTTGAATGTAAATGTATTAAAGAAAACGGTTTTGGTTTTATTCTCGGATTCAAAAGAATAATAAATTATAAGTTTGAATTAAAAGTATAAATAACAAGTATGAATTAAAAGTATAAATAACAAGTATGAATTAAAAGTATAAATAACAAGTATGAATAATTTGTTTCGGAAAATAGTTGAAGCTTAGTTTTTATCTACAAATGATAATATAGCATCAATTGTTTTCTTAGGATCAAAGGGTTTTGGAAGATGCCTGTTCATACCGGCTTTTAAGCTTTTCTCAACATCAGACTCATAAGCATCTGCAGAGATTGCAAATATAGGAATATTCGTGGCATCAGGTTTACCTGAGCCACGGATTTTTTTTGACAGTTCATATCCGTCGCATAAAGGCATTCTTATATCGGTTATTACTATGTCATATTTTCCGTCGGTGGCAAAGTTATATTTTTCAAAAGCCTCTAATCCGTCTGAGGCTGTATCCACCGTTGCTCCCTTTGTGGTAAGAATAGTCTTTGCTATCTCAATATTCATATCATTATCGTCGCACAGTAAGATTGATATGTTTTTAAGAGGCTCTTTTGTAGTAATTGCAGAGGAATCTTCTTGATTTTTCTCGGAAACTATATCAAAATCCAGATATATATCGATTACACATCCTTTTCCGAGAGTACTTCTCGCCTCAATTGTACCACCCATAAGTTCGACAAGTTGTTTTGTTATTGAAAGTCCCAAACCGGAACCGCCTATAGAGGATGTTTCTTTTGTTCTTTCTTGAGAAAAAGGTTCGAACATTTTTTTTATGAATTTTTCACTGACACCTATTCCTGTATCTCTTACGGTTATTTTGTCGGTTATTTTTTTATCTGTAGATTTTATACATTCTATAGTAAGAGTGATTTCACCGCCGGATGGTGTGAATTTTATTGAGTTTGAAAGCAGATTCATAAGAATTCTTAAAAATTTTTCATTATCCACATATACTGTTTTACCGGACATTAATCCGGCATCAATGGTGAATTTAAGTTGCTTCTCATTAATATCATGAATAATAGAAGAATAGAGCTTATCTATAATATCCTTAGATTTGTAAGGCTTCAGATTAAGTGTAGTTTCACCGGTTTGAAGTTTATGGAGATCCAAGGTATCTTTTATAAGAGTAAGCAAAATATCACCGGCTTGCTCGATTTTATTAACATATTTGAGCGATGTTTCGTCCAATGTATCGGAACTTTTTAAAAGCATGGTATACCCCAGAATGGCATTTAAAGGTGTTCTCATATCATGACTTATGTTTCCGAGAAAATCATTTTTGAATACATTGGCTTCCTCGGCGGATTTAAGAGCTTTTCGAAGCTTTCTTGTACTTTCTTCGATATCTGCCCCAATATCGGTGACATCCTTAAGAGCAAAGATTAATTTATCTTTGTAATCATCAAGATAACGCACGTACAGTGAGAAGGTCTTTGAATCAGTGTTAAAGGTATATACAGCAGTTGTCTTCTCATTAAGAATTTTAAGTATGTTATCTATATTAAGCTCGTTTTTGAAAATATTTTTTTCGTTTTCTGTAGGAATTAACTTAAGAATCCCGGCTGTAAAATCATCAAGACTTTTATATTTTTTTTCTTCAAGAAAGGTTAAGGTATTAATAAACAGATGAAGTTCATGTTTGTTTAATGTGTATATTCCAAGGGAATTGTAATCTTCAAGAGACATTACTTTGTGCATCTGTTTTTCTGTATATTCTTTGTTGTATTTTACCGTATAAATGGCTGCTTCAATATCTCCGGTATTTGGATTCATGAGAATGTTAAAGAAGGTCTTTACCCATATTACCGCTGAATTGACAGTAAGTCTCCTGTAAATAATATCAAATCTTCGATTATTATTTTGATATTGTTCCGTTAAATATTCTCTTGTGAAAGTTTTTTTGATAAAATCGGAATCCTTTTGATCCGGAATAATATCTGTTATATTTTTACTCCATGCATCAAATGTATCCGCCTCAAGAAGATGCTTTGAATACTCAGTCATACCATGTTTGTCACTGCATTTGTTTTTAGTGATATTTAGTTTTGCGGCACAGAGAATGGCAGGGTTGGGTTTTAACAGAGATTCAAAATTATTGTTGTAGTCTTCTATAAGAGCCTGTCTGTCATTAATGTCACTGTATGTGACAAAAAAGATATATTCATTATTTTCAGAATTTATAAGAATACTTGATCCTCTGACAAAAAACCACTTTGGAGTAGTGTCATTATCAGGGATCAATCTGTATATACGTTCAGCTGAAGCATTAGGATTGGATGAAAGTGTTTTTTTCAGTTCGTCTGAAATATAACCGTCAGAAGAGTAAGTGACCTCGCTGAAATCCTCTTTTGTAAAATCAGAAAAATTTTTGTCCGGTTTGCTGAAATGCTCCTGCATGTATTTATTTGCGGACAGAACGGAAAGATTTCCGTTGGAATATTTGTACGTAACAATACCTATCTGCATGGTATTGACTAATTTATCCTCTATATCAAAATAATTGTAATCAGAAAACTCTTTTGTTATTACTTCGTTTAAATTTTTTGACATAAGCATATACTCCGTTTCGGTAAATTTTGATTGTAAAAATATATATGACTGTAAAATAATACATTGACTGTAAAAAATATATATATTGACCGTAAATTATATATATAATATACCAAAAAAACATATTGAAGACTACTTAAAAATGATACATAAAATATAATAAGAGATAATGTTAAATTTCAGATAGTTGACACGGATAAGGATTAAATGTTAAAATATTTTTATTGTTTTATTGCTAATGTGCGTGAAAAAAGCAATATGAAAAAATGTAATAAATAATAATGATACAGATATCATTTAAAGATAATGATGTATATATAGATACAAACAGATAAAATGTCATTTACGAAACATCGTTATCGGTAACAAATTAATTTAGGAAATTCGGGGGGGGTGCAGGATTGGACTACACAATATTAATAACTGATGATTCAGAGATTAACAGAGAGATTTTGAAGAAAATCCTCGGAGATGAATTTAATATTATGGAAGCAACCGACGGTGAAGAAGCGTTGGAAATTATGAAGAAAGAATCAATTGATCTTCTGATGCTTGATGTGGTTATGCCAAAAACAGATGGTGTCACTGTTTTAAAGAAGATGAACGAGATGGATATCATAAAGGATATTCCTGTTGTTATGATTTCTACAGAACTTTCCAGCGATCTTATTAACAACACTTATGATCTCGGTGCGGTTGACTATATTACAAGACCCTTTGATGTAAAGGTTGTAAAGAAGAGGGTTGTTAATACACTTTTGTTGTATGCTAAGCAGAAGAAGCTTACGATGATGGTGGAAGAACAGGTTAAGGAAAGAGAAAAGAACAACAATATGATGGTTTCTATTCTCAGTAATATTGTTGAATTCCGTAACGGTGAAAGCGGTTTGCATGTAAGACATGTTAAGAGTATTACCGAGGTTCTTCTTCGTAATTTTATAGAAATGAACAGTAAATACGAATATCTTGAAAAGGATATTCATATAATAGGAATGGCATCATCTCTTCATGATGTGGGGAAAATATCGATTCCGGAGGAAATACTTAATAAGCCGGGAAAACTTACCAATGAAGAGTTTGATTTGATGAAGACCCATACCACAATAGGGGCTCAAATGCTTGCGAATAATGAGACATATAAGGAAGAGCCGCTGCTTAATTATGCATATGAGATTGCTTTCTGGCATCATGAAAGATATGACGGAAGAGGTTATCCTCAGGGACTTAAAGGTGATGAGATACCTATCAGTGCTCAGGTTGTGTCTATTGCAGATGTATATGATGCGTTAACATCTGAGAGAGTATATAAAGCAGCTTTTAGTCATGAAAAGGCTATGGATATGATTTTGCATGGAGAGTGCGGAACATTTAATCCGGCATTGCTTGAATGTTTAGAAAAATGTCAGTTTGAGATTCGAGATATATACAAAACCGATTGATAATTATTTTAAAAAGGAATTTGATAGGATATGAATTTGAGGGAATGTTACGAGGCTTTTGGAGGAGATTATAACGACGTACTTACAAGACTTATGGATGAGGATTTTGTAAAGATGTTTGTTGTAAAATTCCTTAATGATAAGACTTTTGATAATCTTGTGGCAGATATAGAAAAGAAGGATATTAAGGAAGCTTTTAGAGAAGCTCATACTTTAAAAGGTTTGGTTCAGAATCTTTCGTTTACATCTCTTTTTGAGCCTGTATCGGTTCTTACGGACGAGTTGAGAGATAAGGAAAGTTTCGATGAAACATCCGGAGTTGACGAGATGTTAAATAAAGTTAAGGAACAGTATGATATTACGGTAAAAGCCATAAAGGAATTGGATTAGAGTAAATTAAATTGAAAGTTAAAAAAATAGGTAAGTAGGGCTCGGAATACCGGTTATTCCGAGCTGTTTTCATAAGATAAAGGCAGACTTCTTATACAAGATGATGGTTTATTTGGGTAGGTAATGATTTATGGAAAAAGAGGATTTGAAAAATCAAAGATTAACAGAAGCAAGAGATAAGTTCAGAAAGTTCAGATGCGGTCCGTCTGTTTTGACAACGTATAAGGATTATATCGATATATCAGAGGATGAGGCAATTGATATCGGCAGAGGTATGAGTGGAGGCAGGATGATAGATTGCGGAGCTGTTCTGGGTGCGATGTATGTGGCAAAAGCATATGGTGTTAAGAATGGACTGGATGAAGATACTGCCAAAGAATACAGCAAAAAGATAAGGGATGAATTTGTTAAAAATAATAATACATCCAAATGTCGTGAGTTAAAAACCGGTGGTACGGGAAATATAAAGCCTTGCACTGAATGTGTATGGGATGCCTGTGATATTCTTGAATCGGTAATTGAGGAGATTGATGCTGCTGTAGAAAATAATTAGAGATAATTAGAGATAATTATAGATAATTATAGATATTATGTTTTTAAGTTTATAAAAGGAGATTTTAGATATGAGTACAGAAAAGATGAAAATTGCAATTACATATGATAACGGTAAGATATGGCAGCATTTTGGTAAAACAGAATATTTTAAAATATATGAAATTGAGAATGATGAGGTGGAAGATTCATATGTTATTTCTGCAAACGGTAACAGTCATGGAGCTTTGGCAGGTTTCCTCGGCGATAATGAAATAAATACAGTTATATGCGGTGGTGTTGGAGCACCTATGGTTGAAAAACTGGAAGCTCTCGGAATGAAGGTTTATCCGGGTATTGAAGGAGAAGCAGATGATGCGGTTGAAAATCTTCTCAGCGGAGAACTTGAAGTTAATAATGATGCTGTTCACGAAGGATGTAATCATCACTAGAGAAAAGAAAGCTCCACCGTCTGCGACGGCGGAGCCGTGACATCAGGACTCCTCCCACTTCGTGGGCCACTCCTTACGACATAATATGGAGCTGAGGGGAATCGAACCCCTGTCCGAAATCCCATCCCTTAAAACGTTTACGATCATTTTCTATTCATTATTTCCCTGTAGTTTTGGAACAGAAAACAAAATTCACAGGTAGATTGATTATAATTCCCCGTTTCTTCTCCAATCAAAGAATAGCGAGTATCTCACGGCTTATTATGTCTTATGACAGATAGTGAGAATCTCCGTCAAAAGACAGCTGCAATTAGGCAGCGTAAGCTAAATTTTCGTTAGCGTTTAATTTAATTTCTCCACGTCGAAACGTGGCATTTTCTTCCCTGACGCGGTCGCTATCGAATCGTGGTCTTAACTTCAAAAATCCCGTCGAAACCTTTACAGCCCCAAGTTAAATATACTCTTATAATTTACTACCAATACAGGCAATTGTCAAAACTTTTGTTTGATAATAAAGAGTACTATGTTAAAATTATAGCAAGAACAGATTAAGTTTGACAAAGATGTTTTTAATGTACAAAGCAACAGGAGTCGATGAAATGATTTTATATCACGGAAATCAAGATTATAATTTAAAACCGGAATTTAACAGAGGCAGTTTGAATAATGATTATGGAAAAGGTTTTTATACAACTCCGGACATAGAGCTGGCAAAAGAGTGGAGTTACAGTAATTATAATTTCGGGAAAAATTATGAAAATAATCACTGGTTACATACTTTTGATTTAAAAGACAGCAATCTTAAGATTTTTGATTTGTCTAAAATTGATATTTTATATTGGATTGCACAATTATATAAATTCAGAATTATTGACGGTCTTAGTGGATTACAGGAAAAAAGAAAAAATGATTTTCTTGAGTTGTTTTATAAGGATTTAACAAAATATGATGTAATTATAGGCTGGAGAGCTGATGATTCTTATTTTAGATATGCAAGAGATTTTCTGAATGTTTCAATTACAAAAAATGAGCTTGAAAAAGCTGTAAAATTAGGAAATCTTGGAATTCAATATTTTATACAATCAAAAAAAGCTTTTTCTGAAGATGTGCTTGTCAGAGTCGCAAAACCGATATTGGTAAGCGAAGAATATTTGCACAAATATAATGACAGAGATCGGGCTGCAAGAGAAGAATACGGCAAAAGAAGAAAGAATTCTGTTGATTTGGATGGAGATACTATTATTTCTGTTTTAGAAAAGGGGAATATATATGAATGATTATGATATGTGGTGGTTCCCTTTTGATATGGAGAATACGGCGAATTTATTTGAAGATTGCTCAGAGATAATTTTTAATAAATACGGTGTTTATATTAATATAAAGGGATTTTTGGAATTTTACGCTAATTCAGAATTAAGAAGATTGATTGATAATCATCATCCGAAATATTCAACATGTTCTAATACCGAAGTGATTGAAACATTAATTAAGGCACATTTTAATAATGTTTTACCGGATGAATATATCAGTAAAGATAATCAAAAATATAATTATTCAATTAATGAATTATATTGGATCGGGATGTTTGTGACCTATTGTAAATACAAGAGTGGCTTAAGCTTTAAGGAAACTTTTAATAAATTAAATTTTGATGAGTTAAGAAGATTATATCCAATGTATCATGAGATGGATAATAAAAACTGTTATGAAAGAATATTTAATTCGGAAAATATACTATAAAGTTGTTGAAAAATAGAATATAAAGATATCGAAAAATAAACTATAAAGTTATCGAAAAATAAACTATAAGGTTATCGAAAAAAATAAACTATAAAATTTTAAAGAAAAGAGGTGTTATATGAAGAAAATTAATATTCGCTTAATTGCAGTTGTTTTACCCATCGTTATTGTTTTGATTATTGTTTGTCTGGGAACGTCTGCAAATATAGTGGTGAATCTGTATGAGGATAATATTGTGTCAGACTCGGAATTGTGTGCTTTAAAGATGGAAAGTTGGGCATCGGGAATCATTAAGGAATTGGAGGTTTACAAAAGAAGTGTTGAAGAAACCTTTGACGATAACGATAATGAGGCTATTGAGAAGTATATTAAAACAGCATACGGTATACATGACGCTTATCCTGTGGGCTTGTATATAGGCGATGACAGCGGTGTATATATAGACGGTTCAAATTGGGTGCCGCCGGATGATTATGTTATAACCGACAGACCATGGTATGTGGAAGGTAAGAACAGTGCTCAGTTTGTCTTCGGAGAACCATATACGGATGCAATGCTTAATGAGACTTGTGTAAGTGTGTCGGCAAGACTGGAAAGAGATGATAATATTACAAGGGTTATGGCTGCGGATGTTTATCTGGATTATGCAGAAAGTCTTGTGGACGGCCTTAAGAGTGATGATCAGAATTCTGACAGTAAGATGGAATTTGCTATGTTAATTACCGGAGATAACCTTGTTATTGTTAATTCAGGAAACGATAATGAGTGTGTCGATCTTTCACAGTCAGACATTGCAATAGCGGATTCGGTGGAAAAGATTATTAAAAACAAGAAATTTGGCTTATCTGAAGTAAAAGACAAAGACGGAAACAGTCAATATGTTTGTGTTAATAAAATAGACTCCACCGGATGGTTCCTGGTTACATCAGTAAGCAAGATGACCGTAATTATGCCTATGATAAAGGTGTTTGGAATAATGGTGGCTTTCTCAGCACTTTGCGTTATTCTTTTGACTAATATCTTGAGGAGATTCTCAAGGGATATCGTTAAACTTGATGAAAAGGCAAGCACTGATAAGTTGACACATATTCTCAACAGAAGTGGATTTGAAAAGGCAGTATTGGAAAATCTTAAAGAAAATGACGGTGTAGGATTATTTGTATTGACCGATTTGGATAATTTTAAGAGCATCAATGATAATCTGGGACATCCGGAAGGAGATAAAGTTCTTGAAGATTTTGGAAAGCTTGTGGATGATTACTTTAACAGGAAGAATGACATAGTAGGACGTCTTGGAGGAGATGAATTCGCGGTATATATCGGCAGAGATATGAGTAAAGAAGATGAACAGAATATGCTTGATACATTCCTGGAGCATTTTAATGACAGCATAGGAAAAAGGTATAAGGAATATAAGTTATCTGTAAGTATGGGAGCTGTTGATATAACCGGAGAAGACAATTTTGATGCTTTATATGAGAAGGCGGATAAGGCACTGTATTTTGTAAAGCAGAACGGTAAAAACGGCGTTCATATCAATATATAATGTTTGAATAATATATTGAATAATATATTGGATGATATATTGGATAATATATTGAATATTATATTGGATAATATATTGGATTATGTATTATAAATAATTCCAAGTATAAAAAGAGAATAATCAGGTGGTATAATCCCAAAAAATCATTGTGTATTTTTTGGGATTATGTTATTATTTACAAGATGATTGTCAAATTTTGTTTGTGTACGAAAAGTTTGATAAAATTTTAACAAAGAAAAAGAATTGGAGGAATTGCATTATGGCAAAGAAAGTTGTTTTAGCAGGTGCATGTCGTACAGCTATCGGTAAAATGGGAGGAGCTTTAAGTTCGGTTCCTGCTGCAGAATTGGGATCAATTGTTATTAAGGAAGCTTTAAACAGAGCGGGAGTTCCTGCAGATCAGGTAGATCAGGTATATATGGGATGTGTTATCCAGGCCGGTCTTGGACAGAACGTTGCACGTCAGGCATCAATTAAGGCAGGTTTGCCTATTGAAGTTCCGGCTGTAACAATTAACGTTGTTTGTGGTTCGGGATTAAATGCGGTTAATATGGCAGCACAGATGATTCAGTCTGGAAACGCTGATATCGTAGTAGCAGGTGGAATGGAGAGTATGTCAAAGGCTCCTTTTGCTTTGCCTAATGCACGTTTTGGATACAGAATGAACAACGGAACTCTTGTTGATACAATGGTTAATGATGCTTTAACAGATGCATTCAATAACTACCACATGATGATTACTGCAGAAAACGTAGCAGATCAGTGGGGACTTACAAGAGAAGAATTAGATGAATTCTCTGCAAATTCTCAGCAGAAATGCGAAAAGGCTATGGCTGAAGGAAAGTTCAAGGATGAAATTGTTCCTGTAGAAGTTAAGCAGAAGAAACAGACAGTTATCGTTGATACAGACGAAGGACCAAGAGCAGGAACAACTGCTGAATCTCTTTCTAAATTAAGATGTTGTTCAGGTAAAGAAGGCGGAGTTGTTACAGCAGGTAATGCTTCAGGAATCAATGACGGTGCAGCTGCTATCGTAGTAATGAGTGAAGAAAAGGCTAAGGAACTCGGAGTAACTCCTATGGCTACATTTGTTGCAGGAGCACTTGCAGGTGTTGCACCTGAAATCATGGGTGTAGGTCCTGTTGCAGCTACAAGAAAAGTTATGAAAATGGCTGATTACAAGATTGAAGACTTTGATCTTATCGAAGCAAACGAAGCTTTCGCAGCTCAGTCTGTTGCAGTAGCAAGAGATCTTAATTTTGATATGTCTAAGGTAAATGTAAACGGTGGAGCAATCGCTCTCGGACATCCTGTAGGAGCCAGCGGATGCCGTATTCTCGTAACACTTCTTCATGAGATGCAGAAGAGAGATGCAAAGAAAGGTCTTGCAACACTTTGTATCGGTGGCGGAATGGGTTGTGCCACAATCGTAGAGAGAGATTAATTGTAGATAGAGATTAATTGTAGATAGAGATTAATCGTAGAGAAAGATAAAGTTATTAAAGATAAACTTTTATAAGGTTTAACTTTGTTTAACTTTATAGAAAAATCATATAAATATATATAAATTATATTAACCTAAGGAGTAACGCAATGGAATTTATTAAGTATGAAGTTGAAGATAAGGTTGCTGTTCTTACAATCAACAGACCTCAGGCTTTAAATGCTCTTAACAGTCAGGTTTTAAATGAACTTGAAGAAACTATCGATGCTATTGATATTAACGAAGTCAGAGCATTAATTATTACAGGAGAAGGTGAAAAATCCTTTGTAGCCGGAGCTGATATAGGTGAAATGAGTAACCTTACAAAGGCTGAAGGTGAAGCCTTCGGAAAAAAGGGAAATGATATTTTCAGAAAGATTGAAACACTTCCGATACCTGTTATTGCTACCGTTAATGGTTTCGCTTTAGGCGGAGGATGTGAAATCTCAATGAGTTGTGATATCAGAATCTGTTCTGAAAATGCATTGTTCGGACAGCCTGAAGTTGGTCTCGGAATAACACCGGGATTCGGAGGAACTCAGAGACTTGCGAGAATCGTAGGAGTGGGTATCGCAAAAGAACTTATCTATACAGCTAAGAATATAAAGGCTGACGAGGCATACAGAATCGGTCTTGTAAATGCTGTTTATCCTGCAGAAGAACTTATGGAACAGGCTAAGAAGATGGCATCAAGAATCGCCATGAACGCACCTATCGCCGTAAGAAATTGTAAGAAGGCAATTAATCTCGGCCTTCAGGTAAATATGGATGAAGCTATTGTTATTGAAGAAAAGTTATTCGGTAATTGCTTCGAAACAGAAGATCAGAAAGCAGGAATGGGTAATTTCCTTGAAAAAGATAAAGAAAAGAAGCTTAAGGTAGTTCCTTTCCAGAACAAATAATGTATTTTGACTATATGAAGTATATGATTATATGAAGTATATGAATTATATGAATTATATGAATTATATGAATTATATGAATTATAAAAGAATACAGATTTAGGTAAATATGCAAAATAAAAAATATATAAATTATATAAAATAAAAAACCAGGAGGAAAACAATGAAGGTTGGTATTATTGGTGCCGGAACAATGGGGTCCGGAATCGCACAGGCTTTCGCACAGACAGAAGGTTATGAAGTATGTTTATGCGATATTAATGAAGAGTTTGCAGCTAACGGAAAGAACAAGATCAAAGCAGGTCTTGATAAGAGAGTTGCAAAGGGAAAGATGGAGCAGGCAGATGCCGATGCTATCCTTGCAAAAATCACAACAGGAGTAAAGACAATCTGTACAGATTGTGATTTGATTGTTGAAGCTGCCCTTGAAAACATGGAGATCAAGAAGCAGACATTCAAGGAATTACAGGATATCTGTAAAGCAGATGCTATATTTGCTACAAACACATCATCTCTTTCAATTACAGAGATCGGAGCAGGACTTGACAGACCTGTTATCGGAATGCATTTCTTTAACCCTGCACCTGTTATGAAACTTATTGAAGTTATTCAGGGTGAGAACACACCTGATGAGATTAAGGATAAGATTGTTGCTATTTCTAAAGAAATCGGTAAGACACCTGTTGAAGTTAAGGAAGCTGCCGGATTCGTAGTAAACAGAATCCTTATTCCTATGATTAATGAAGCAATCGGAATCTACGCTGACGGTGTTGCATCTGTTGAAGGTATTGATACAGCTATGCAGCTCGGTGCAAATCATCCGATGGGACCTTTGGCACTTGGTGATCTTGTAGGTCTTGATATTGTACTTGCAATTATGGAAGTATTACAGGCTGAAACAGGAGATCCTAAGTATCGCCCACATCCGCTTCTTAAGAAAATGGTTCGTGCCGGTAAGTTAGGAAGAAAGACAGGAATCGGATTCTACGATTATTCTAAATAATTAAAAATAATTATAATTTGAATTGTAATTTGAAAAGTAATTCAACAGGAGGATAAAAAAGTGGATTTTACTTTAGATAATAAGCATGAGATGGCCAGAAACCTTTTCAAAGAATTTGCTGAAAAGGAAGTTAAGCCTTTAGCTCAGGAAACAGATGAAACAGAAAAATTCCCTACCGAAACAGTTGATAAAATGAAGAAATATGGTTTCATGGGAATTCCTATTACAAAAGAGTTCGGCGGACAGGGATGTGATGTATTAACATACGTTATGTGCGTTGAAGAATTATCAAAGGTTTGCGGTACTACAGGAGTTATCGTATCTGCTCATACATCACTTTGTGCAGATCCTATTCAGACATACGGAACACCTGCTCAGAAGGAAAAATATCTTGTACCTTTGGCAAATGGAACAAAGCTCGGTGCTTTCGGTCTTACTGAGCCGGGAGCAGGAACAGATGCTCAGGGTGTTCAGACAAAGGCTGTTTTAGATGAAGAAACTAATGAATGGGTTCTTAACGGATCTAAATGTTTCATTACAAACGGTAAAGAAGCAGATATCTATATCATTATTGCTTATACAGATGTTGTTGAAGATGCAAGAGGAAGAAAGAAAAAGAAATTCTCAGCATTCATCGTTGAAAAGGATACTCCGGGATTCACATTCGGAACAAAGGAAAAGAAGATGGGTATCAGAGGTTCGGCAACATATGAATTAATTTTCCAGGATTGCAGAATTCCTAAGGATAACCTCCTTGGTGCAAGAGGAAAGGGATTCCCTATCGCAATGCATACTCTTGACGGAGGACGTATCGGAATCGCTGCTCAGGCTCTCGGAATTGCAGAAGGTGCATTAGAGAGAACTATTGAGTATACAAAAGAAAGAAAGCAGTTTGGTCGTTCAATCGCAGCTCAGCAGAATACTCAGTTCCAGATTGCAGATATGGCTACAAAGGTAGAAGCTGCTAAGATGCTTGTATATAAGGCTGCTATGAAGAAGGATCAGTATCAGGTTGATCATAAGACATCTTACTCGGTAGAAGCTGCTATGGCTAAATTATATGCTGCAGAAGTTGCTATGGAAGTAACAACTAAGGCAGTACAGCTTCACGGTGGATACGGATACATCAGAGAATATGATGTTGAAAGAATGATGCGTGATGCTAAGATTACCGAGATTTACGAAGGAACAAGCGAAGTTCAGAAGATGGTAATTGCAGGTAACTTATTAAACTAATAATATGATGAATATATATTAGATATAATAATTACAGTAGATAAAGGAGTATAAAGTCGTGAAAATAGTTGTATGTATAAAGCAGGTACCTGATACAAAGGGTGGCGTAAAATTTAAGCCGGATGGTACATTGGATAGAGCTGCTATGTTAACAATTATGAACCCTGATGATAAAGCAGGATTAGAGGCAGCTTTAAGATTAAAAGATGAATATGATGCTGAAGTTACCGTAGTTACTATGGGACTTCCTAAGGCTGAAGAAGTTCTTCGTGAAGCTATAGCAATGGGTGCAGACAAAGGTATCCTTGTTACAGACAGAAGACTCGGTGGAGCCGATACATGGGCTACATCATCAACAATTGCAGCAGCAATCAGAAACCTTGAGTATGATCTCATTATTACAGGACGTCAGGCTATTGACGGAGATACAGCTCAGGTTGGACCACAGATATCAGAACATCTTGATATTCCTGTTATATCTTATGCACAGGATATTAAGGTTGAAGGTGACAGTGTTATTGTTAATCGTCAGTATGAAGACAGACATCACATTCTTAAAGCAAAGATGCCTTGTCTTGTAACAGCTCTTTCAGAGTTAAATGAGCCTAGATATATGACACCGGGCGGAATCTTCGATGCGTTTGATGCAGAGATTACTGTTTGGGGCAGAGATGACCTTAAGGATCTTGATGATGCTAATATCGGTCTTGCAGGATCTCCTACTAAGATTGCAAAGGCATCAGATAAGGTTAGAAAAGGAGCAGGTGAAAAGGTTAACCTTGACTCTCCTGAAGAATCTGTTGACTATATCATGGATAAGCTTTTAAGTAAGCACATTATTTAATAAATAAGAAAGAGTGGTGAATGTAATGAATTTAGAAGAATATAAAGGCGTATTTATCTATGCTCAGCAGGTTGACGGAGTATTGGATAATATATCATTTGAACTTCTTGGTAAAGCTAAGGAGCTTGCAGCTAAGTTAGATACACAGGTTACAGCCGTTCTTATCGGTTCGGATGTAAAGGGACTTACAGATTCCCTTGCTGAGTACGGTGCAGACAGAGTCATCCTTATTGATGATCCTGAACTTAAGGATTACAGAACAGAGCCTTATACACACGCTCTTGCATCTGCAATCAATGAATATAAGCCGGATGTTATGCTCGTAGGAGCTACAGCAATCGGTAGAGACCTTGGACCTAGAGTTTCTGCAAGAGTTGCAACAGGTTTAACAGCTGACTGTACAGTACTTGAGATTGGTGATTTCCCATTAAATGCTATTCCGGGAAAAGAGCAGAAGCATAATCAGCTTCTTATGACTCGTCCTGCATTCGGAGGAAATACAATAGCTACTATCGCTTGTCCTGATAACCGTCCGCAGATGGCTACAGTAAGACCTGGTGTTATGCAGAAGATTGCACCTGTAAGCGGAGCAAAGGCAGAAGTTATTGAATTCAATCCTGGATTTACTCCTGATAATAAGTATGTTGAGATTCTTGAAATTGTTAAAGAGGTTTCAAACGTAGCAGATATTCAGGATGCAAGTATCCTCGTATCAGGTGGTAGAGGAGTAGGAAGTGCAGAGAACTTCAAGCTTCTTGATGACCTTGCAGAAGCAATCGGTGGTACAGTAAGCTGTTCAAGAGCCGTTGTTGATAACGGATGGAAGCCAAAGGAATTACAGGTAGGACAGACAGGAAAGACAGTACGTCCTAAGTTATATTTTGCAATCGGTATTTCAGGAGCTATTCAGCATACAGCAGGTATGGAAGAGTCTGATGTTATAATAGCTATCAATAAAGACGAAACAGCTCCTATCTTTGATGTTGCAGACTACGGTATCGTAGGAGATTTGAATAAGATTGTTCCTGCACTTACAGAGAAAATTAAAGAAGCAGTTGCAAAATAACATTATATAAGGTGTAGACATGAATAATGGAAATATAGATGTTTTTTGCGGAAACGGAAACGGTAAAACTTCAGCAGCCTTGGGAAGAGCTCTTCTCATGGCTGTGAGAGGTAATCGTACAATTATTATCCATTTCCTTAAAGCAAAAGATGATGATGAAGCTGAATATTTTAAGAAGATGGAGCCGGAAATTAAGCTTTTCAGATTTGAAAAGATGGATACCTGTTTTGCTGATCTTAGTCAGGATGAAAAGCAGGAAGAAATCAGTAATATGAAAAATGGACTTAATTTTGCAAAAAAGGTTCTGCTTACGGGAGAATGTGAGCTTCTTATTCTGGATGAGATCCTTGGATTGGTCGATGAAGGAATAATCGATATTTCTGAAATCAGCGCTTTGATAGATGCAAAGCCGGATGATATCAGTATAATTATGACAGGAAGAGTACTTCCTGAAGGAATAAGAGATAAAGTCGACAATGTGTCTGTAATAGACAATCTTGGTTAAGTTTTCATAAAGGCTGTCGCATTTTTTGGCGGCAGCCTTTATTGTATAATTTAATGTGTGATTTATTATATAAATTATTGTTCAGGTTATTGTTCGAGTTATTGTTTTAGGTTATATATAATTATTATAAATTTTATTGTTAAAGGAGAAAAAAATATGAGTAGTCCAAAGTATGTTAATTTTATTGAAGCAATTCAGTTGTTTTTTAAGAACTACTTAAATCAGAAGGGAAGATCTACAAGAAGTGAATATTGGTTTTTTATTCTTTTTAATTTTATTGTTACATCTGCTTGTTCGATTCTTGGATATAGAACAGGATGGCTTATATGTAAAACAACGGATTTATATGACAATGTTTCCGGATATTCTGTATTTACAGTAATTTGGCTTGTTATTATTTTTATTCCAAGCATTTGTCTTAGTATAAGAAGAATGCATGATATAGGAAAAAGCGGTGCTTGGATTTTGATTGAGTTTGTACCTGCTGTAGGAACTCTTTTATTTGTTATTCTTGCATGTATACCAAGTGATGGAGATAATAAGTATGGTTTAGCTGCATATCCAAAGAATTAGATTATTATGAATAAGAGCTGTGACGATGGAGCCGCGACATCAGGACTCCTCCCACTTCGTGGGTGCTTAGCTTTTTAAGTTATTTATCATTTAACTCCATCGTCTGTGACGATGGAGCCGAGTCACAATCGGAACTACTTAAGTAGTTCCGATTGTGACATATATTGACAACAGGTTCTTGGGGTGGTATTATTTCTATAGTTAGTTAAATAAGATTTGTAGAGGTTGCGGATTTTATCAGTAGTTTCATTGATGTTGCAACGACATGTGATATGTTACGAAAGGAAAATCTGCCGAAAGAGTATTCGTGTTGCAAGGGTATCTCTTGGGTATATGGTTAACAGCCATATAACTGTCATCTAAACAGATGGGGAGCTACGATTATTAAGTTGTTTTTAAGCCGACCATTTGGGTCGGCTTTATTTTTATGACGGTGCCCTATAAGAATTATATTTAATTAAGTAAGTATATTTTTATTTAAGGAGGATTATTGTAATGGCTATTTTTGAAGGAGCAGGTGTTGCTATTGTTACACCGATGAAGGACAACGGAGAGGTTAATTTTGAAAAGCTGGGTGATCTTATCGAGTTCCAGATTGAAAACGGTACAGATGCCATTATTATCTGCGGAACCACAGGAGAATCATCAACATTATCTCATGAGGAGCATTTGGAATGTATCAAGTTTGCAATTGATAAAGTAAATAAGAGAATTCCTGTTGTTGCAGGTACAGGCTCTAATGCAACAGATACAGCTGTTTATTTATCAACAGAAGCAGAGAAGTACGGAGCAGACGGATTGCTTCTTGTTACACCGTATTATAATAAGGCTACACAGAACGGTTTGATTAAGCATTTTACGACTGTGGCAAACAGTGTTAATATTCCTATTATTTTATATAATGTACCAAGCAGAACAGGATGTAATATACAGCCGGAAACAGCTATAAAGATAGCTAAAGAAGCTAAGAATGTAGTTGCTATAAAAGAGGCCAGCGGAAATATTTCTCAAGTTGCAAAACTTGCCAACATGATAAGAAAAGAGAACCTTGATTTCAGTATTTATTCAGGAAATGACGATCAGATAGTTCCTATTCTTTCTTTGGGTGGAAAAGGAGTTATATCTGTTTTATCTAATGTTGCTCCTAAGCAGACACATGATATTGTAGCATCATATTTAAGCGGAGATGTTAAGACAGCTGCAAGACTTCAACTTGAAGCTTTGGATCTGTGTGAAAAACTTTTCTGTGAAGTTAATCCAATCCCTGTAAAGGCTGCCCTTAATATGATGGGTATGGAAGCAGGAACACTAAGACTTCCGCTTACAGAGATGGAAGAAGGACATAAAGAAGAGCTTAAGAAGGCTATGAAGGCTTATGGATTGAATGTTTAAGATTAAAAAATTTAAGATTTAAATATCTAAGATTTAAATATCTAAGATTTAAATCCTTAAGATTAAAACATTTAAGATTAAAATATTTAAGATTAAAATATTTAAGAGCTCAATGTTAAATAACTAAATATTAAGGAGGACAAAATACGATGACTAAAGTTATAATGCACGGATGTAACGGAAGAATGGGACAGGCTATTACCGAAATCGTAAAAAGTGATAATGATGTGGAAATAGTTGCCGGAGTTGATATGATAGATAATATCGATAACGGATATCCTGTATATACAAGTATCACAAACTGTGATGTTGATGCGGATGTTATTATTGATTTTACCAATGCAAAGGCTGTTGACGGATTACTTGAGTATGCTGTTTGCAAGAAGATACCTGTTGTATTATGTTCAACAGGATTATCAGAGGAACAACTTAAGAAGGTTAATGATGCATCTGAAAAGATTGCGATTCTTCGTTCCGGTAATATGTCATTGGGTATAAATACACTTATTAAAATTCTTAAAACAATTTCAAAACCATTGAAAGAAGCAGGATTTGATATTGAGATAGTTGAAAAACATCATAATCAGAAACTTGATGCTCCGAGTGGTACAGCTATAATGCTGGCAGATGCTGTAAATGAATCGATAGACGAGGATATGGAATATGTTTATGACAGAAGCTCAAGAAGAGAAGTAAGACCTGAAAATGAAATCGGTATATCTGCAGTAAGAGGCGGAACTATAGTTGGAGATCATGATGTTATTTTTGCAGGTAAAGATG
>Ga0181612_183416_pt1 | contig 24019 bp, 8 predicted proteins | sample HoacroProtozoa21_FD_119630 | JGI IMG/M metagenome (GOLD analysis project Ga0181612, IMG submission 119630) | Hoatzin crop microbial communities from Cojedes, Venezuel. Combined Assembly of Gp0051906, Gp0051904, Gp0051908
ACATGGTTTTACCTCATGCCAAAATTTGGACTTCTGAATTCATCTTTTGTTTGGCTATTTTATGCAAACTAACAGTATTCTAAATTTTTTAAGGGCTATTCTCGAACAAAGTATTTTCTCTGCTGAAATGTCTGATTTTTATGTAACCAGCGGTACTCTGAGTACTGACAGGGGCTAAGGCTGTGCCATGCAGAACTCAACGTTCCGTAGTTCCTACTGTATAGACCTATTTCCAATTGTATACTTGCAACCACAGATCCCTAACTAAAAAGGGTAAGGGGTTTGTTTGATTTAATAGTCAAGTCTCACTTTTAACATAATCTGCGTTACTATCACTGTTCTTAATTTCTGAGCAGTCCTTGAAGGACTAAAAAGTTATTACTGGTATTACCTCAGACTAATGAGCTGTTGTGTTATAAATACTATAAATCAGGCAAAACCGAAGCTTTTTTGTTTTCTATTTGTCCTTTGTTTATAAGTATCACGCTGGAATTTTTTCACTTTTTGTTTTACAATGTATTATTTCTAATCATTAAAAATGGCACCAACTGAGGTCGTGTTCTTATGCTGATGGTTAACAGACTTTGATAGTTCTGACCAAAGTACAGTTTTTCGGTTATATTGATACGTTGTGTTAATCCAAGGCCTGTCCTGGTTGTACGTACCTCTCAGAGCGCCAGCTGAGGCACATCTGCGTTACTTCAGGGGATCCGTAATCAAAAAGCAAAACTAAGTACGTGAAACCAAGAGTTCATGCCGCCATGAAAGTGTTAGAACTTCATCCGTGTTCAAACAGCACTGCATTTCTCTAGGCGGGTATTTACTCACCTCCTGTTATTGTACAAAACGACTGTGATACTCTTGTAAACGCTCCAAAAACAAAATTACCCGCTGACTTCCAACTATATTTAAGTTAGTGGTTTGCATTAGAGCTCTTCATTTATTGCGTAAACTGTCTGCCTACAGAAGCGTAGTCTTTTCATAAAATCCTGGCACTTGTTCCAAAACCAAATGCATCAGACCTGAAGATCCTCCTTAAACCTGAAGACTTGTCCCATTAAAAACCAGCACTGAAATCAAAAGTACCTAACTGGCATTGATTCGACATGAAGAGGGTGGCTAACTTGATTGTACCTTTTTCTCTAGTGTGTATTTATGGTATCGTAGCAATGCTAATGTGAAGTCACTGTGCTTAATTAAGCAGATGTAAACAGCTGCATGGGATATTAAACTCTAATTTGTATCCATGTACCAATTATCGTTTTTTTGCTCCAACCTGAGCTAGAATGGTATTGTTCCAAATTAATGCAGAGATTCAGTCCTTAATAGCTTGCAACTGTGTTACAGTCTGGTAAGGAAACTGAGAACTTGGTAACAGATACAAAATTCATATTTTCCATTTTTTAGGTATAACACACAAGGTAGCTATGTTACTTTGCAGTAAAATCACAATAAATCCTGTGAGGTATGCAGAAAACTGAGTATTTTTTTAACCAGTTCCCCTCATCTTTTACCATGTCATCAAACTGAATAGAAACCTGTATGGTTATAGATCGCAGTTTCTAGCCGTCACATTATAGTGTTTAAACTGTTATGCTGTTTTCATAGAAAATGTTTTAAAAATCAACAAATTCTTTTCAAAAGCGCAAAGAGCAGCAAACTGCTAATTGGCTCATTACAGAATTGTACCCCATGGTTTTTGGTAGTGCCTTTGGCCCGAGGTTCACGGCAGACACACCGCCGTGCAGCGCCGCGTGGGCTGCTACCAGCCATGGGAATCGCTGCAGCCACTCTGCCAAAGGAAGAGCTCACCACACGAGGGATCAGCAGCCTCCCCCGGCGCTGCGCAGAGAGCAGCAGCAAGCGCTTTGATGCCGTCTGCGCTGCCTACCGCAGGGGGAACAGCTCAGCAACCCGCGAGACCCTGTGCTCCAGGAGAGCAAACCCCCCCTTACACTGATGGCCGGGCACGAACAGCTGTTCCGCTTTGCAGCTGTGGGTGCAGCACTCTGTGTACAGACATGAGTCGCCCCTCCGCAAGACTGAGTGGTTTCCTCTGGAATTTCCTTTGGGTACACGATGTGCGTGAATGTATGGGTTAATGTTCCGACCAGTGCTATGCAGGAAAAAACAAAGATGACAATATGGAAAAACCCAAGACAATCTGAAACATAAGAACCCTGTAAAGAACCTCAAGCTTCACTCCAGTAATTACATGCTAGATGTTCAGGTCCTACCAGAATAAAGTAACTGTGACTGATTGACTGGGTCTACAGCAGCCTGACTGGCATCGTTGGATGAGTTTTTGTTGCGCTTTTTCTTCTCTAAATCTTTGACCTAAGTTCAAGGTAGAGATGTTGCGCGTCTGCTAGCCTGTCAAGGAGACTGCCTTGCAGCAGGTAAAATGGTGCCAACACAGGTAAGGTACTGGACTACTGATAGCTTCTAGGGAGCTTCAGTGTGGTCTGTCGTCAGTACCGTGGTTGGATGATGACTTATTAAGCAGCAGCAGAGCTTGAATTGTTTACTTAAAAAAACAAAACAAAAAAAAGCTCTCATACAATACAGGAAATAAATATACTACCCTACTTATGATGGCTTTAAGCCAATTTAACCTCTGCTTGCTAGATCAAAGAGGGCATTCACTTTCTGGCAGAAATCACATTGTTAAGAAAACATTACTACAAAACTATCTTTTTTTCTATGCAACTATGTAATCCTATACATAGGATGTTTGTTAGGGGAGCTTTTCTTCCCCAAAACATTTCTGGTGTTACATAAACAAATGTTCTATTTTACATCCCAAGGCAAACAACTTGTTAAGCAAACAACCATATTACTAATTTACTTTGTTTACCCATAAATATCTGAACACAAATCCAGCTGACCTAGATTTAAGCTGGGACTATACTATGTTACTCTGATCCCTGCAAAGGAGAATTACTTAGCCTTAGGATTTTATGAGGAGTTTCTCAGGCATGTCGTCTTCAGTTTCCACCTTCGTGCTGCCTTTGTTTTAGTGTGTTTTAGAAGTGTTCTTTTCCTCTTTCCTTATTTGTTTCCCCAGAAGCCAGTCACCATCATGTGGACTCTCCTCCCTGGACAGTCAACACTCTGTAGTGAGAGAACAGAAGCATTTCTCAGTGGAAAGGAGACACAGATTTACGTTTATCTTACCATAAGGAACAAGTATAAGGTACAGAAGCTATTTCAGACACATGTTCTCAATTTATTTTTTTACCATATATATACACACACACGCACGTATTTATATATGTATAATTGCATCAGGTACGGCAGTTATTTGTCGTCGAAAAAACAGTTTTCTGAGCTTTAGTTTCCCTCTCCTTTTCCATAGATAGTGATAACATTAGGTGGAATGTCCAGGCGTTTATATCGGAACATGAGGCTTCTGAAACACAGTAAGCTGATTGGGGGTAAAAGTAAGTTCCACAATTACTAAAATGAATCACAGGTGAAAACACTTCATTCTCCAGAGACTTTGTTTTTGCCATTGTTTTATTCTAGAATGTGAATACAGAAAATACAGTATCCACCTAGTGAATTATTATAGTACAGCTCTAAAATAATCTCACCACTGCCTCTATTTTGAATAAAGGCTCAGAGAAAACAAATCCCAAACCACAATGCTCCATCTTGATTGAGAGTTCTGCATGTTGTGACCTGTCATCTCTGCAGACTGCAGTCTCTTCTGTGCTTCTTGCCTCAGAAGCAACTTTTTGGCTCTTGAAAAGTGATAACCTGGTCCACTTAGTTCTCCAGCTCTATTAAGGCTACTTATCCTTTATATTAAGGGTGCCTATAATATCTGCATCATTTAATAATACTATATCATCCTCAAATGTCTAGATAGTATTAATGCTAGAGTTAATAACTTTTCTGTAATTCAGATTAAAAAATTGTGTCCTGAAGGTTGTTTAGTTGCATGTCCAGAAAGGAAAGAAGGAGGTTCTTTATCAGTCAGAGACCATGCAGGGCCTCTAGTAGCTCTGCTTCTGATGAGAAGACAGCTCGGTTAACATTAGGGCTCTGCTTGCACTGATTCCTAAGAAAATCTCCTGGGAGTAAGAAAAGGCATGTTATTGTCCCTCTCAAAGACATTTAGAAATGAGGTAACTGTGGTGAGACTTGCACACAACAAGTTGATGAGGGTAATGCCCAAAATTAAACCAAATACAAATATATATTTGCAAAAATAACAAGCACGTTGATCTACTAAGGTTGCCAGAGCAACGAGTCAGACATGGTTTTACATGAGGAATGTGCTTCTCAAACATATGATGTCTCACTGCATTTAAAACCTGCAGATGCTTTTTTCTGCAGTTGCCACTGTTGTGCTCCATACTTCCAGCTTAACCACTTGCTGCATTTTTTTTTAAATTTAATTGCCCTGCACCTCCATTCACTATTTTCTTCCTTACCTACAGGCCCACATCCAGACAGGCGTGAAGCCATCAGTAGTTCATAAACCCTGTGTTTAAAGTTCTATAGGTAGAAAGCAACCACATCCCAGTACCCCAACAGCAAAAATATGAACACATCTTAAAAAAAAAAAGCAACCCCCCCAACCAGAAAATTAAAGCAAAGTAAAATCTCATAATAAAAAAATTCAACTTGCCATCATTAAAGACTGCCTCTGTTGCTTCATTGCGCATTTTGTAATTTACCTGGAGAACAAATGGAAAAGCAGAATGTGGGGTTTCTTCTATCTTTTCTATTTTCTTTCAGGTACTTCCACAAGCATATGATTCAGAAAAAGAATACCAAGAGCAAATGTCTTGTAACCTACTCCTAAACAATGGTTTGGATGTTTCCAGAATTCCTGTTCTCTCACCTTAAAACTGTAAATTTTCAGCCACAGAAAACCTTTGCCCATACCTAAATTAGCAATAACCACATCAATGCAAACTTTCAGGGCTTTGTCAGTCAAAATTTCTTTGTTTGAAGCCTCTGGTAATAATAATAATAATCTATTTCTACAGTGATTTGAAGCAGCTTGTAAGAAGGTGGCAGTGAGCTGGATGCCACACAGCTGTACAGCATCTTAGCTGAAGTCCAGCGCAGCACCGTTCTAAGCCTAGAGTATGACAGCAATCTTTAACACTGCGCGAGGGGTACCGCTGTGGTTCATTTGGGATGTAACAAGGCATCATCGTCACACACGCACAACCAGCCTAGCCAAGCACCGGCATTCTCCCACTGGGGAAGCCAGGGTGCCAGATCCCTGTGCACGCCGGCTGGGAAGGGTCCTGTGGGATGCGAGTCCCAGCCTCCATCCTGGCTGTGGCTACAGTTCAGGCTGTCCTGAAAAACCTTGCAAATGTTTGCTGGCAATGGACTGTGGCGACAATTCAAGAGGAAATGGAGGTGACATGGCAGATCAAAAGCTACCAGCCAACAGCAGGACTGCTGGAAAGGAAACGATGTGCCTGCCAGCAGAACCCATCCTCTCAACTACCGGTTGTAACTGTGCAAATCTCAACTGGATTTTTAAGGCAGTTTCAACCAGTGAAACTGGTGTGATTGATACATGAAATTCACAGGGGCTGCCCTCCAGCTCAGCAGCAGTCACAAGAGAGATCATGGAACCATCTGGCTGGCTGAATTTTGCCATGGCATGTGGGATTCTCGGTAAGTCCCAGAGCATTACAGAAGTCCCAAACTAGGGGAAAAAAAAAAATCTTTCCAATTCAATCCAACACATCTCCCATCTGTCTCATGGTCACTAAAGGCAACAGAGTGTGCAGGCAGGTCACACAGGCACTGGAACACCTGCTGCTGTATTGCTCCCTGGGAGGCTTTAAACATCAGCAACATGAAGGGTCTAACAGAGACCACCTGATCCATGTGACAGAACAGGGAAGGCAGGGGAGGCAGTGACATCCCAGTGATGATTTAGCTTGATACAGATTTCACTCTAAACAAAACACAACAAATATACACTCAGTCACGAACAATTGCTGTTGATGACAGCAAATGGAGACTGAAGCAGAAGTATTCCAGAGAAAAAAACAGCCTTTTGTATCTCCACTGCCTGCTGCTATGTTAAACCTCCTTCCGCTCTTTTCTAGCTGTTCCTCCGAGGAAATCATTCATGTTAGAAAACAAATAGCCAGATGAAGAAATGACACACAGCAGGGAATTGAACATCAATAACCTGTATCAGAGGAGAAGCCAAGCTGTTTAAACAAAGAATAGGAGAACAACAGTACATGACTCCTGATAAACAATTCAGGAAAGATGGTTCTAGCTTGAAGAGCTCTCAAGAGTCTGTACTGTTAGCAGAAAACAATAAAGGATAGTGCTGAAATTTCAAGACTGCATATAGAGAACTGCAGTAGAATGCTAAATTCAATGTATGCCTAATGCAAGACATGGATTAATCATCTGAATAAAAATAACCCAGTTAAAATGCTGCTTGTGATGCTGCTGTCTTCCTGAAAACGTTAGCATGACTTGTGGAAGTGTATTTTTAATTACTACTTAAAATACACTTTTACTTGCAAATGTGTTTTCAGGTACAGAATCCAACAGCAAGTGATTTTCTGTTGCCAGGTGTGCCCCCAGAGACAGTTGTCCACTCAATGTCACTACACACAAACCATGACTGTAAATTCATCCTGTTTTCATTTTCCACATTTCAACACACTGAACTTCTAGGCACAGAGCTCCACTGAGGCAGCAGAAGTGCTCTGTGCCCCAGCATTCATCCCAGGCTGCAAGTAAGCCTCCTGCTGGTCAGAATCTGGGGTCCCACAGCAAAGCATGCTTGATCTGTCGTACAGAAATTACTCTCTATTCGTTCCCAAATATCACATCCTGTGACTGATGCAAAGTTTCCGTTTCCATGCAGACTGAGTTGCCAGCAGTGTTCACCTCAACCTTTGCTGCCTTTTTATCAGACTGAATTTGTTCTATAAGCCCTCTGGAAAAAAATGCCACTATTTACATTTTTTTCCTAAATTTAAGTATTTCCGTAGTTGAACAGCTTTTTCCTTAATGGCCTTTAGGTTTTTAGTTCAGTTGGCATATGTAAAGAAAATACTTCAGAGTTCTTATTCCACATCATCTTCTCATCCTAGTTTAGGCCTTTGTGTATTGTTATTTATATGACATCAAAGGAAAAAGACAGCTCCGTATGAAGTTTAAAGGACTGTTACAAGTGTCATTTTAAGGCATGTATCAGAAAAGATTATCTGCTCTTTGCTTTCTTGTTAAAAATACTATCTCACCATCTGTATGACCATTCTGTATACTAAGTCCACTGCTGTCGTGGTTTAGCTCCCACCGGCACAAAAACCCAACAAAGGACCACGCGGTCGCTGTATCGCCCTCCCTCACTGGGGCGGGGAGGAGAATGGGAAGAAAAAAGCAAACTCATGGGTAGGGATAAGGGCAGTTTAACAGAATAGCAAAGGAAGGGAACAGTAACAACAACAATACTGATGAAAAGAATGTACCGAACAAGGCAATAGTCAGGGCAGCTCTCACTGCCCAATGCCCAGCGCACTCCCAAGCGGCGACTGACCTCCCCCCGGCCAGCTCCCCCTCTCCCAGCCCAGCACGATGGCCCAATGTGTCAAATGGCATCGAATACCCCCTTTGGGTCTGGCCCATGGTATCAAATGGTATCAAATAGCTCATTTGGGTCAGCCCTCCCGGCTGTGTCCCTTCCTGGCTTCTGGTGAAAATTAACCTTGTCCTGGCCGAACCCAGGACAACTGCCGCAACTCAGTTTTGTCACAGAATCCTAGGCATGCTGACCAGGAGGGAGAGCTGGAGGCGATTGCCCTTTAGCCTGCTCTTCCCTAAAAGAAACATCGAGCCCCCTCAATGACTACAGCTACTCATGGAATACGTGATCTAGGTCCCCTGCCATCACGACAGTTTGGACTCTGTGCTTCAAGGTAATTGCTTTCTCCCTTTTGTCTCTAGTCCCAGTTATACAGTGATGTTACCATGGATACCCTGCGTTTATAGCTTACTTCAGTTACAAGACAATTTGTACATTTTAATTTACTCAAAACCAAAACCATTTTACAATACGTGAAGAAAATAAAGAGGAAAACTGAGCATAGGTCATGTTTCACTTTAAAAAGACTGGCCATTTCCAATTTTTCTTATACTTGCAGTAAAACCATTAATCATCATAAACTCATTTTGTCTAAAAGCAGAGGTAATATATTTTTCCATGTAAATCACTTCATTGCCATGACAGAATGATGTCAGAGAATCTAAATAGGTGATCTAATCAATTTTCCTTTTGGAACATTGTTTAGCATTAAAGGTTACTGGGGGGAGGAGTAGGGCATGATTGATGTCAGCTGCTGGTAAGGAGAATTTGGTTTTAATTTTCATAAAATAGACCTAAATACTATATTGACACAGACACACTTTTACAGACTGAGAAAATATACACAATTTAATACTGGAGCAGAAAGAGCCCAAGACCTTTCTAGAACAAAAATCCAGATCCAGCTAATAGTAACATTTCCTAAAATTTGTAAAAGACAATTAAAAATAACTTTGCAAGTTGTATAATTTCATTCCTCTTTTTAAGGACAACTTTTGAGCAATAATTCAGCACTTCATGTTCACCATTTGTACATGTACGTATAGTTGAACACACAAATTCTTTTAACAGAAATTAGCATTGCATCTAATTTGGCTATGTGCATAAGAATTCTCAAACAATTAAACATTACTACAGGAAAGAAACAGAATTTTATTCCCCCTCCCAGCCCCGAAAAGCAACCAACCTTGCCTGAAAGGCATCATGGAAAATGGAACGACTGTGACAAAACCTAGAAGTCAAAGCTGTTACTCCCTGTTTCTTTGTATAAGATCTCTCCAAGTCAAGGTTTGGAAGACATTACTGGCTTTGGCTTGACTCAAACCATTTTTTTTCTATTTGCTCCTTTTTTCCTTTGGGGAAAATAACAGATCAAAAACTGTTTCACACGGCTGTAATCCCTACTCCTTACTGCAGCAGTGGGTATACTCAGTAACAACGGCCCTGCTAGGTAAGGCATGGCAATTCTTTTTCGACAGTTTGTCTAATCAGAGGTGTGCTACAGCCCACACAAACCAGCTGCAATGAATGAAGCAAGTCCTCTTTAAAACAGCTATTTCACATCCAGATAAAAGGGAAAGGAGGACATCCCTTCAGCATTTATCCAGCTCTTAAAATGGGTTTCACAGCCTCTAATGAGTACGCACCACGGTTGGAGCTCTATCGGATTCCCAGTCAACTCCTCTAAAGCCAGCTTTTTGCACGTAAGACTTTTACATCTTCACTTACAAATTAGACACACCAAAGAAGCAAATACCATCTTGCAGAACACCTATTCTGGGCAAAAGAGAACTAACACTTACGTGGATTATGTATTAGTTCATCACTTGTTTCTTCGCATGTTCAAATTCAACACCTGACTCCAAAGGAGAAGCAATGTTGTCAGGGCAGTTCATTTCTGTAAAACAGTTAAGCAGGTTTGATATTTAACACAAATGTTTTAGTTACCCATTTCATCCTGAAGCACAGTACACAGCCACGTGAGACGGCATGACTTGATCTAACAGATCACTGCTGCAGGAATGAGGATGGCCCCCTTCACTTCAGAGCGGCACTTCTGCAGCTGAGCTGCCAGATGAGCTCCAGCGCTGCCTGACCGCTGCCATCACTGTGACAGTGGCATCCTCAACTTGACAAAAAGCTGCCCGCACAAAGAGGCACCAGTCAGGGACTGGGTCCTGCCAAGGGAAGGGCCTCCCGGGTACCAGAGCAGCCTCCAAGGCAGGGGCAGGGCAGTGTGGATGGAAGCAATGGAGGAGGGCAAGGTGGTGAAACCGCTCCTTTTCAGAGGCAGAGAGCTGTTTGTCCAGCTCAGCTGCTCATGCAACTACAACCTCAGTTCTTCTATTTTGCTAATTTTTAAATTTACCCTATAATTGTCAGTTTCCTTCTCCGTAAAAAAACTCCATTTTTTAAAAAACCCTATTTATAGATTTTAATAGGTCCTTAAAGTAATTTGATTCATTATAACAGGAATTCAACTTAATGCTTTCACCAGTGATGTTTTTTGTGTCATTTTTATTCAGCTTGATTATCTCACCAATTTTAAATTCCTCTAGCAGTGCTCTGAAATATAATTTGGGGGTAAGTCATATCATTAACATGCCCTTGCACCAGGAAAACCTTAGTACATAGTACAGGGCAAAAAAACACAAAAAAATACATCACCGGTAAAGCATCCTCCTGAATACAAACAGAAAACAAACAGAAATTTTTCTTTTTCCATACATCTTCATACTGTTCAGGAACCCCTCTGCCTCGCACATGACACATCAAAAAAAAAAAAAAAACACCTCAGGGATAATAAATTTTGTTTTCCCCTCTTTCTGTTCTTATCCTTTGTAAAGAAAGAGACTGTATTTCTGTAGTTGTATCTGTGTGTGAGCACACTGATCATGGCAGAAAAGCAAAATCAAATGAAATAATTCTGCTTTGTTCTGACAGGGATGACATAGTCTCTTTCCTTCTGATGATACACTTTGGTAAGCTTCATCTGTCAATGCTGATATGGGAGAAGGGAAAGGAAATAGATTAATATGCAATATCGAGTGCTTTGGATTATCTATAGCTGCATATCAGTTCAATGGCATCTTGGAGGATGCCACCTTGGTAGCCATCAGTCAGGATCTGGGATGGTATAGCTCCCCAAAATGGAATCTTGACTGCTGACTCTCAAGAGATGTAACAGAGAGTCAGATCCAAAAAACGTTGACTAAACCAAGTATTAATTCCTCTCACTAGAACTTTTTAAACTCAAACACTGTGTTCCAAGTGCTGTTTCCCCATGTGACTCCCTTTATCAATTCACAGATTTTTCCATTCACTTATCTCATTCTCACTGCAAAAACTATTAAAACTTTTCCAATGTTTGCATTGTTCTTTCCCTTCTATATTCTCCTTGCTCATGCAAAGCTTGACTTCTTTCTTTAAAAAATTGTCTCCTCTGGTTATGTGAGATCCTTCACTGCAGAAGATTTAAGTTGTGTTTAGTACTTACCTCATACTTGGATGCCTAATTCTCTTAACTTCTACAGTATTTTCTCGGGGTTAACAGTAAAAATTTCACTATTTTTTCCTAAAATGGCAGCCTGAATAACCATGTTCCATCTAAATTATTTTTCAAGCTCTTCACTTTTCTGCCCCTTTTAAGAAGAAAATATAAAACAGAATTCAGTAATTGAAACAATGATTCACTCAAGCAATGTGTTAATGTAATGTTAAAAGGATAATGACAATAGTAATACAAATGAAAAGGGAAATGTATGCATACATTCTCCATATTGCGTTCAACTTGGGAACAGACTGCAGCTGACAACCTTGTATTTACTTCAGGAAAACTCAGTATTCATATCTTTGCAGTCCTTGATGTTGATAAAAGTAGTATATTTTTAAAATTCATACTGAGGCCCATTGTCATCTAAAGCCATGCTGAAAGCTAACAAATTAAACCTGCCAGCTATAGATACATTAAATTCCCTCTAATTCCCTTAACCTACTACATGCTGAAACCAACTACATTTTTTTTAAACTTACAGCACTTTGGTGTGCGTATGTATCTCACTCTAATAATTTTCTGCCAGTGCACTGCAGCAAGTCAAAGAATAGCATTAACCAACTTGCAACACTGCTGTATGCAGCATTTGCTAAAGCAAAATTCTCTTTCCTCTTTTTTTGACATCCCAGTGACTGCACTGCAGAACTGCTCTAACGGCTGCACTTACAGGTGACAACATGCTGATATCTTATTTAAATTCTGCAAGGGCACCATCTGCCCTGTATTTGAGCTATGAGGCTGAATGCTCTTTATTCCAAGATAACCAAGAGTTGTCTCATTTTGTCTTGTCTCATGTTTTCTCTTCTGGAGAAAAGGATGTAAATTGTGTGGGAGAGGAAAGAACATGGACTAGGTTTCATTTGCTTGGAAAATTCTGTTGCACTCCAAGGAAACAAAGCAGACTTCAAAACAGTCTTGGCCAACCACTGAACCTCCTGTCCAGATGCTTAACCTCCACCAGTAATGCTGTCACAACTTACCAGGCGGTTCTTCCAGAACATGACTCTCAGTATAAAATGCTACCATTAATAATTATTTTCTTTGTCAGTAACAATAATGTATCAGACCTCTTAAATGTCCACCTGCTCCTCTTATTCATAACCTCCTGAACAAGATACTACAGCTCTTAATATACGTGTATGTAAATTGGTACAGCCTGATCCCTCACTCAGCTAGCAATATCCATTTCCATTGCTTATTCACCCTCTCCTCCACAAACACATTCATGCTATCTTTCACACTGCATTACGGACAAAATAAAACCCTTCCAGGCTTGTCTGCAATGCCACTTCTCAACACTCTTTTTCTCATCCTTTTTCAGTATCTACCATGACAGCTCCCGCAACACACTGATTGTATATACATGGAGGGTTTGCAGCAATTTCTGTTATTTATGTAGCATTCAGATCTTTTTATTAAAAAGATAAAATCAGACAAGATGCAGCTGTTCACACAGCCAGCTTATGAAAACATTTTTTTCTCTGCCTTTTACTACATTAGCTCTCCACAGCATCTCCCAGTACCTCTTATAATCATTCTATCTTCCTATCTTAAACACTGAAAGAGCTCTTGCCAGGGCCCTTAAGTGCACTAATCGGCCTTAACGGCCCTGAGCAGCCTCACCTGGGGCCTTCACACACACCTCTGCCCCTGGGCCCAGGAGCTCTCTTTAAGCCCAGCCCGGGGCCATTGGTCTCTGCCTGAGCTCAGCTGTTGTGGTGTTGGTCTCCAGCTCTGTTACAGCCATGGACTCTGTTGATCCCAACCCCTGCTTTGGCTTGACCTTGGACCTGCCTGCTCACTGTGAGTTTGCGTGCTGATCCGGATGCGGTGGAACCTGCCTGCACCCAGTGGGCTGTCTGTGCTGGGACCCTGCCCCACCAGTTGTGTGAGTGCCTGGGCTCGCTGGCCTGAAGGAGCAGCCAGCACTCACTCTGCCCTGAGGGTCCTCTAGAAAGGCCTGTTACCCAGTTCTTCTGCTGTGATTAAGATTTCTAGGCCCTATTTTAATACAGTTCATTAAAAATAAGAAAAGTACTTCCTAGGCAATGAGTAAGCAAAGCAGTTCCATTGCTGTTCTGAAGTTAGACTACTACTTCTCTAGAAACTGAGAAACCTCTCATGCTGAGTTTGTACAGTGACTGGCACAGTAGGGTCTGTGAGAGGTGCTACCCTAATATGAGTAAATCACAATGCAACTTTGGAAATTCAAAAAGGAAGGACTTCATCTTTCATTTATGTGAGCTTTAAAACCATTACTGAAATGTTCTCTATTCAAAAGAACTGTTATCTACAAACAGAAAGAACTGCAAGTGCTCTACTACGTGAGCACGCTACTTGTAAGCAAAGCTCTAGCTGGTGGCACTGAACTGCACTGCCAACATCAGAGAAAAAACTGTCATTGTTTTCTCACATTCAGTGAATGCAGATGAATCACTTTTTAAGAGAAGTCATTCTTGTTTTTATTTCATCCCGTGGCTTCATCTGAGCTACTCGCAGCTTGAAGATGATCCTGTGCTGAACTTGCCAGGTTTCTCACATTTGAAATCTACCGGCTGCCAGAATTACACATAAAACCAATGCCTCACACCACAGAGCAATATTTATCAACAAGACATCTCTTTCACTTTTCAACTAGTCATTTGAATAATAGGTATGAGGTTCACTTACAAAAACTGTAAGAAAATTTAAAGGTAGGTATTCCACCTGAGAAATCTGTAAAATTTTCCAAGGGTAGATATCTGACTAAAATAGCACTGAAGTATGTGCTGCAGAAAAAAAAAAAAAAAAAGGCAAACTGCTTCTGCATTAGCACACAAAACAGCAAGCTTTAACATTGGCTTTATTTAAATTTCAATTGTATTTTACTTCATCTTCTTCAAAAAGTCACATACTACAGAAGCTGTGAATCCACTCACACCTAGGGAAATTATGAAGACTGTAGCAGTACTAGGAAATCATCATTTCTGGGAACTCCTCCTTTTTCTATGTCTCAGACTACTCTTCCATCTTGAATTGTATTCAGACACGTGAGGAAGGAATCTATCTCACTTCTAGTTCTGGTGTATAGACCATAGGATGAAAAAAAATCAGAACAGGGATAGCTGTTGGTTGTTTGGTTTCTTTTAAGAACCAACAAGACAGGACAGCTAACTCGCCTTCTAGCCATATTCAGCAAACAATTTTCTATGAATCCTCGAGAGCTTTGAGATTTCTACAGCATATCCTTGTCAGCTGTTAGTTTTGGCCATGGCTGCTGCTTTTTGCTCTGTGAAGGACAAGATGGAGAAAAGGTTGGCTGGCCCCAAGCTCTTGATGGGTTCCTTCAGAAAAGAAGTTCTGAATGTCACCTACAATCATTCTTGCCAGGAAAGCTGAATTTCATATTCTCTTGGGTTAAAATGTGAAGACAAAATTATTTAGGAGTCCTGCAAGTTATACAAATTAATAAACTAGTAGTAACATCTTATTTATGTTTACCAACTTGTTTTAGGTTTCTTTACAGACATGCAACAAGACAGAATGTTTATACTTGACTTCGACTATCAGCATAGCTCTGATACGCAAGAGAAAGTTTTGTAAAGAAAAGTTAACATGAAACTCCTTTATCACAGAATCACAGAATAGTAGGGGTTGGAAGGGACCTCTGTGGGTCGTCTAGTCCACCCCCCCTGCCGAAGCAGGGTCACCTACAGTAGGCTGCACAGGATCTTGTCCAGGCGGGTCTTGAATATCTCCAGAGAAGGAGACTCCACAACCTCCCTGGGCAGCCTGTTCCAGGGCTCCGTCACCCTTAGAGTGAAGAAGTTCTTCCTCATGTTCAGCTGGACCTTCCTATGCTTCAGTTTGTGCCCATTGCCCCTTGTCCTAAGACATGGGTAGCAGCTGGCTCCCAGAAAGTAAAGGATGAATAGCTATTGAATGAGACCCAAAAGAAAATATTTTTATTGATTTCACAGGCTTCTGATCTTGCTTACACCAAAGCAAGTAAAAGTCAGTAGCAGAGACATTGTTTTAGTGGTGACGGTAGAAATCCCTTCTGTTTTTCACTCATCCAGCAAACAAAATTTGGAGTTGATGTGTGAGGATAAAAAAAAGAAGGGAAATGATTGTTTATGAATTTGGTTAATGTTAAATAAGTTCCTTTTCAAGCATAATGTTGGTTGCATTAGGTCCATTTTTTTTTCCTTGAGAGTAGAGAATGCATATCATAGTGTTATCTGAGCATACTGCTGTTTATAAGTATGGTCTTGTGATTTTTGCGTATTTGAGTCATTGTTTCCACAGATGGAAAGAACAAGCAAGATAAAATGTATTTGTTAAAAAAAGTATATAATATAAAATTCTGCTCTGACTAACAGGTATGATTCTGGCTTACCACTTTTTTTGCCAACAGGGTAGTGGAAAGAATGAATATGACTAGGGAAACTGGGGCATGGCTAGGGAGTATGGACACACCACGTCCCATTTCATTTAGTGACCTCTGTGTGCTAGCAAAGAGATTCCTTGAGAACAGGGGACTGGAAGGGACCTAAGGGACTGTTCACTCCAAATCCCCAGATACTCCAGGCAACTACATTTTATAGACTTTCTCATAAGGAGCTATGCCACTCACATCAGACTTTTTTTTTTCCAAAAACATTTTTCTGACCAATAAATCTTGCAATTTTCAGCTTGCAGTTAGAAGTGACCAGCAGAAGTGCGCTAACTCTGGTAATGTTACTGTCTTTCACTTTATGGTTCTTTCTCTTCATGTTTCTCTCGAACTGTTTGTAACAGGCAGATATATTTCCTCTCAGCATTTTTTCTTTTTTTGTAGGCTAAACACATGTTTCTGTTTATTTGTTTCTTTGTTTTTAAATGAACACACAGTGGTATGGAAGGGGTTTCATTGAGGGCTAAAATTGTTTTCTGTTATAAAATTCACTTAAATAGACAGATGACATTGGGCTGAGAACACTTTCTCCATTGTGATGTCAATTGAAAAAACAAAACTCAAATTATCATTTGTTTAGTGACAAGAAGGCAGATAAATATATGGCTGTTATTGTTCTAGAGCAGCATGAAAGCTCACAAAAGAACATTAGAAGTAGTTTATCTTACCTAAGAGATCAATGCCTTCTATAAATACCTGCAGATAATTTTCAAAGCTGGACTCCTCTTTCCTAAGTTAGTTACCTAAGGTGCATTTACATAGATCTCCAAAAAAGCTGCTTGCTCTTTAGCTACAGCTCACTTCCCACAGGCCAAACAGAAAATTATGCTTCACACTTGACAGACTGCATTTGAATGACTTGATGGTCTGCCTGAATGTTACCTTTTAACTTGACTTGGCTGGGTGGATAACTGCAGGCTGATAAAATGCTCTCATTTCATTCCTGCTGTTGACTCCTCTTTGCAACTCCTTTACCTTTTCTGTGCATGATGTTCTGTTTATTCCTGACTGTATTTGAGTAGTCTTCCCTTTTCTCATTTAATTTAAGGTAAAAAAGCAATAGGTTCACACACCAGACACTGCAATGAGAGCATCAAGCAATAAATATTTTTTCTTTATGGTCGTTTGATTTTTCTTTACTCTGAAGTAGCCAGTGGATTATTTGATCTTGCTTTTCTAGCTTTTCTTCCTCATTGCTATAATATCTGTGTGACTACAGAAAATTAAATTCACTAAGTGCAATCGAAAGACATTTAGGAGGACTATTGTCATGGAAGTAACCTTAGAAGTTATATGGTTCTGAGCTTTCTTAGAGAATGATAGCAAGACTTGGAATTCAGCTCAGGGTTCTGTGCAAACGCAGAGAACTGAGTAGCAGACTCCTGTAATTTTTTGCCATAGACAGCACTGATGATGAAGAAAGCCATTTCACTCTACCACAATGAGATGGGAATGATGGTTCTAAATCCCATTTATCTAGCATGAAGGTCATTAAAGCATGAATCATCAACTGAAACGATGGAACAAAATCTTCTGGATGGCTACAAGTGAAATATTTTTTTTTGTTGCATTTGATTAGCTATTAGCTGACAAATTTGGGAAAGCTGGCAGAAATTTAAATATTCTTGATAAAGCGAAGAATAATTCTAAGAACTTTTTTTGTCAGAAAATGCTTTTCTGTAATCAATAGAACTTAGTAAATAAATCCATGTCTTTCCTAAGCTGTGCTTTTCTCAGATTCTTTCAGGTGATGTTTTAGGCAGGGCAACCATGATGTGGCCTATTACTCCTGCACCAATATACTAACTTTTCATCGTGCTTTTCTCTATTTTTTCTTCTTAAGAAAATAATTCACAAACTAATTGCTAGAGTAAGGCATATGTACAAGTTAAATATTTTTAAAAGTCTGCTTATGGAATATGTATATGTCAATGAAAAAGATGACAAATTTTTCCACTGCTCTTAGAAGTGCTGTATTGAAAACAGACATATGATTCATGAGATCTATGAGATATCTTTTTGGAGGACAGATTTTCACAGACACATTGAGACTGTATTAGATTACACAAAACTAGGAAGAAATACTGGTATTATTTTATAAATGAACTGAGAGAACGCTTACACTGATGAAACTGGATAATTATGAGTTGCCACTTATTCTTAAATACTGGCTGAGTTTAGGAAAGGCTTGTGGGTTTATGGACACCTCAAAACACAAGCACTTTGCAAGGGCTTAGTAAGTGCCTTTACTTGTTAATTAATTTTCCTTAGGACAATAAATAATTCATTACATAAAAGGATTAAAAGAATCAAGGGAGATTCTGGTTTTGTTAGAGAGAATATGTCTTTCAGTGCTGCCACGGCAATATATTATTACCAAGATACTGGAATTTTGGTGTCAATAAGGTATTCACTTAACAGCTTGTTATGGTCCACAGGGGATTGTTCTGATATATCTCTGTGGGCTTTTAAAACAAAAATGAAAAACTCATTCGCAGATTACATGCTTCTACTGTTCTGGCATATCTGACTACAAAGAAGTATATAAACATCCACCTTTTGAAAATAATAGGATTTTTATTTTAAATTATGTATACCAATTTCAACATTAGAATTATACATTAAAAAAAAAGTTCATTGTATATATGCATAGCCATACTCTGCTGCCTGATTTTTATTTAGCAAAGCACAGATGTGGGTGTGATGCTGACTACATGAGCACTCCATGTGGAAACAGGGAATTTCATTGGTCTGTAAAATACACCCACCTGCAGTGTCTTATGGTGAATGGAATAAGCTATATTGTTTATTATTTGACTGATTTTCATCCATGCTAGTATCTTTGTGTAACACTGGAAAAAAGGGAGATTGTAGACTTCAAATACAATGAAGCAGAAGGTAATCTTTAAATAACTAACTGGTTACTTGAAGTAACTGACAGACAACCCTGAAATTTAAAATACCTCATAGGCATCACTATGTTCACAAAAATATAAGAAGATGAAGAGGAATATAATAGAGCTTTTGTTAATGCTGAACATTTCAGAATCTTTATGACATCATCCACTGACAGAGAAGATAGACACCAGAAAATGACATTTCCTGCCTAAGCTTTAGTGTTATAAGTGAAATAGAAATACGATAAAAAGTTATAAATGTCTGTGAAGAAAATAGAATCTCATATACAAACTGTCCCAGCAAAGAAATATTTTAAAAGCCAAAGTAGTAAAAATCCAAAGTGTATGTCTAATATTCCTTTATAGTCTAATGATTTCTTTAAATAAAATATAGAAATTATTTAATTAAAGCTTTTTCATATTCTCAAAGCATAATGATGTAATTTATAAGATGAATGAGCACTTTTGTTTTAAAAGCTATTAGAAGTTTAACAGTGGCATGACAGATTACTAGGGTGAGCGCTTAGTTAAAAGATGCCAGCGTTTGTAGATTAAGAGCTACATTGCGTTACTATGCCAGGATATAAACTCCCTTAAATGTATGACCTACATGAATTCCTTACCATTGCAATAGGATAATTGTCTATATCCTTAATAGTAAATTTATGTCATCACAGTAACTGTGATTCAATTGGTTTTCACTTCTTCTTTGAAACTGAAGACAAAGCTAGCATTGAATTAGCTGTCACAATCAAATGTTTGTGAAATGATCAAAGCACATGTTTTTAATTGCAAATAATGAATACTGATTAGCATAAAGCAAAAAAGCTTCACTGTGAAGCATTACAGACTCCTTGAATAGTCACAGTGAGATCACCTCAGTCTCAATAGAGTGGTCATCTTGTAGCAAGCCTGAAAAATAAACTTGATTATTGTTTGAGATGTTTTTTTTATTTGAGATGGTTTTCTTATAGCCTGCATTAATATCAAAAGAACAAGTGAAACCCAAATATTTCTTGGACTGTGTTGAACTGTCAGAAAATAGAAACTCAATGGGAGACAATTTTAACATCGGCAATTTTTCAGAACTACTTTGCAATGTGAATATTTAACATCTATGCAATTACTTTTTCTATATAAAGGCACAATGGAACATTTTAAATTATAATATTTAATGTTTTCTGCTTCCCCATTTGGTTATCAATGAATTAACTAAGCTCTTCCATTACTGAGGCCCTTATATTTTGTTTCTTGTGACATAAATCATTTGAAGGACTAAACATAGTAGGAACAAATGCATAATTTGCCACAGAAACAAAAAAAACCCCAGAGCTTTATACTGTATCTATAGCATCTGTTCCAGCTGCTTGTAAGAAGATTTTGTATTTTAAGGGTAGAGATGATCAAATATGAATTAATGCCTCTTTTTTTCTTGTTGCTTCTTTCTCATGTCTGATTATTTTGATTTGATATTTAACGGGCTTTCTTTAGTTACCTCTGCTAAAATCAATGAGAGTTAATAATATATGTTTTTATTTGTAAGGGTTTGGTCAAAAGAAAAAAACCTACAAGATTTGGCAGCTGTCTGTAATAGGTGAATAAAGAACACCGAGGAAGGCACAGTTCCTGCTCTGAGGAGTTAGAGTTTATCTGCAGTCGGTGGAAAGAGTAAGAGTGATGATGACAAAAAATAGAAGGAAGGAAATAACAAGGTAGTGTTAATTAGATCATGCAGTCAGCTAGTTACGGCACAGCACACTGATTCCTTGGACTGCCCCCTAAGATAAATTTTGATTAAAGAAATGGCAGGAAAGTGAAATCCATTCCAGATGAATGATAAAATCAACTCACAGTCACAGTAAAAATGCTTTTGTATTTATAGGGTTGTTTTTCTGTTATGTGGGAATTTTTTTCGTGTGTAGAATAACATCTGCCCAAAGCATATGTTATCCAAATTCTCTTGACATCTAGTCCCATGTCTTTCTGAGGAGAAATCTTTTCGTGACATTTACAAGATTAATACAAAAAAAAAATAGTACTCTTGTGGTACACTGTACATCTATGAGAAACAATATTGAAATATTTTTTTGAGGGAAATTTCACCTGTTGTCACATATATGATTTCTCCAGAAAACCATTATGATTTACTCAAATATATTTGTTGTTCAGAATAATGTTAACAATTAACATAAATAACATCTAGCCTGGCTCTTGTTCATAAGCAATCATTTGTAGGTATCTCATGTAAAGAAATACAACTACTTTGATTACCTGGGAATGTCATGCTGTATATCACTTTTACTTGATCAGTTCAACATAATTAATTGAAAAAAATTTCCAAATTGATGATAAGACTCACATCCATGTGGGCAGCTGGATGATTCATCTAAGATGGACTCTTCTGGGTATAGCAGTCAGAAAAATCAGAGTTTACTGCTCCTCATAGCTGAAACCATACTGAAAAAACCCAGGAAATATGTGTATATACAGACAGAGAGACAGACAAGAGAGATAGACAGATAAGACAAATTCTTATAAACAGTTTTCTCTCACCACCAGTCCCAATCCATGTTTCATTACTAGCTGTTAGGACCATAGCATACTTTACAGAACAGAACTGCTCATTATAATTCTCCTGACTTCTCCTCAGCATTTGTCAGGGTCACAAGTTTACAAGATTAGTATTCTTATGTCCCTTCCAAGTGAGTTTTGTCCAGAGTGTAAAACCCCAGTACGCTTGAAAACTTGACATAATGTGTTTCTGAAGGCACAGTAATTTGAATGGTACCTGGAGATAGCATCTAATAGGATTTACAAATAAATCTTTCAGTCTTTGTTTAACAACGAAGAAACAGAAATATCAATAGGGAAGACCAACAGTCTACAAACCACTGTGGGAGAAAAATAAAATGTTTCTGTTGTAGATCTTTTCCATTAATGTTTGTTTTCCTGAGCTATAGGCTTTGAGCACTTCCAGCATTTGCTCTTTGATTTACAGACCATGTTATTGACACTTTTGAAAGGTCTTTGCCACACTGCCTCTTATTTTTAGAATCACAAAACAATTTCTTTGTGTTAATGATCTTTCTAAACCTTGAAGAGATTTGATATGTGCACCGCATATTCATAAAGTGTCTGCACATAGCTGTTCAATTCTGAGTGAAAAGAAAAAAGTTCTCGTCTTGTGTAGGATAAGTAACTTATTTCTTGATAACTTAAATTATAGATTGGATTCTTTTTTCCTAATTTCCAAAACAATTTTTCTTCAGTTGGGAAGACAGATGCAAATAACATGTGTATATATGTGTGCACATAAATAAATAATATAAAATATCCATATGCACATGCATGGATATGCATGCCTCCGGAGAAGGTTAGTTTTGAAGAAATACAAAAGAAAAATGTTCAGACAAGTTATAGTTAATAGCAAAATTGAATGTAAACTTTAACGTGGTTATTAGTGGTACTTAGTAACAGAAATATTACTTAATTATTCACATTCATACATTAATTCTTAAACCAGCTCCAAAAGTCAAAGAACTGTTGGTTTTACGCAGATGAAAAACTTTTCCTAAACACCCAACATTTTATCATATAAAGGCTCGGTACAGACTCCCAGATCTTCAGCGGGGCAATGTCCTGCTCTTTGAAGTGCTAAAGCTCATATTATGGACTCATTGTACTGTGACTTTAAGGTGATCTGACTCCTGAAAAACTCACTATGAGTGAGGGTTTCTACTAATTCATTTATATATTCATAGTCTGAGAATTCAAAGTCGTCTCTAAATACCCAGACTAGTATGTTACTTGAATGACTGATGTCGGGTTGATTGCACCCACTTTAGATGTCTACAATAGAAATATCTACTTCTGTACTTCTTGTATAGTTGATGGAGGACCTTCATGATAGAAATTGTCAAAAGTAGATGTATGCATTAGGTCAGGTGAAACCTATTCCAGATTTCTGGGCGTAGTTGCTTTCTTTCTCCCCTAAACGTCCTGCTCAGACTTGTGGTAGATGCCTTTCTTTCTCCAAATTTAGGCAGAAGATGAGGGGCTTCATATTCAAATAAACCAGCTGAATCTAATATCTTCTTTGTCCATCTTTGCCTGATCTTTGCCATCATTGGTATTTCAGTGGTGCGTGTTCCTTCAGGAATTATTCTGTCTGTCACTGTCCTGGTTACAAAAACAATTCCAACACAGCCAATTACATTATCTCTTACTTACTGCAAAATCATTAGGAATTTGTACAAATTGTGGAGGGTGTCTGATATAAACTGCACACTTTGATCTTGCTTGTGAAAATTGGAGGGTAAAATGGATTTTGAAGGTGCCTTTTTAGCTTTATTGTATTACTAATGTGAGGCTATGCAGTTATACATAGAGTAATGGATAGAAGCTACTAGGAATTGCTAACAAAATATAATTTATACTGCACATTGTTATGTATTGATATATATAAATGACAAATAAAAAAACACAATTTCAAAAGGCAAGAAAAAGCAATCAAATATTCAGGAAAAAAACTACTGTGTCTACTATTACTATTCAAATGAGATAAAGGCTTCTCCCTTAGGGATAGCTGAGCTGTTTCTGGCTGTATTCTTTTAAAAAAATGCTGCTGTAAGTTAGGAAAATGTGTATAATAAATATATGAACAAGATTTCCATTTATGTCATGAATGGCAAACAATGCCAAGGTGCTGGTTAAATAGAACTTATTTCAAATGAAAATAAGAATACTAGCATTAAGCACCTCATTATGCACCAGGTCCAAGGTGCAACCGTGGAATCCAGTCAAGAGCAGAAGGACCTGATGCCACAGTCAGGACTAGAGACAAGTACACCTGCACTGTAGCTCAGACCAGGTTTGGGTGCCCAGGTGTGGGCTTGTATGTCAAACCTGGGTCCATGAACAAAGATGAAGAGAGATGCTGGTGAGGCTAGGCAGGGCCACGAAGGCCTGGTAGTGCCCTGACTGAATCTGTGATGACTTTTGGCAAAGCTGCTCTACTTCAACAGTGGGAATGGACAATGTTATGGCCCCAACATAGCTGAAGGTCTGATGAATAAATCAGCCCTTTATGAAGTGGACAACATATCTTGAATTTCTTAATCACAATAGAAAGAAAGTATTTCAAATTCTTAAGCTAATCTCTGCATCCAAAATAATTTTGGGGGGTTGAGATTTGGTATATAGCCTAATCTGTTGACCCATCTTTCTGGGGGTGTTGGAGAAACTTTCTTTTTTCCTACTTGTGCATGGTCCTGGTGGCTTTTCAGCCAAGTGACAGCTTCTTGAGGCATCTATTTTCCCACTACAGTAGACTGGAAGAGCGTCCTGGGCTCAGCCAGAATTTCACCAGAAGCCAGCAGGGGACAAAGCTGGGCGGGCTGACCCAAACTGGCTAAACAGAACAGGATATTCCATACCATGTGCTGCCATGCTGGGTTCTGGCTGGGGGAGCTGACCAGGGGGGGAAGTCAGTGGCAGCTTGGGAGCGTGCGGGGCACTGGGTGGTGAGAGTTGCTCTGTGC
>Ga0181612_125794_pt1 | contig 24011 bp, 16 predicted proteins | sample HoacroProtozoa21_FD_119630 | JGI IMG/M metagenome (GOLD analysis project Ga0181612, IMG submission 119630) | Hoatzin crop microbial communities from Cojedes, Venezuel. Combined Assembly of Gp0051906, Gp0051904, Gp0051908
GTGGCAGAAGGCGCAGGGTGACTGTTGTTCGCTCATCCTGAGAAGGTGGTACAAGGAGGTAGTGGCAAGAGGGAGAGTGAATGCGTGGCCCAAGAAGGAGAGGAAGAAACAGCGTGTGGGCAGACTTTACTGTCACAGCAAGAATTAATTAGTCAGAGACTCTTAATGGGCCTGCCTCAGCAGGTATGCCAGCCCTTCTGCTCTCAGCATCTGCTAGCATCTCTTGGTCCAGCCAGTGCAGGGGTTAACTTGCCTTTAGCGAGGTGCCTAGAGGGTACCGCTCCTGCGAGCGGAGCTTTACAGAAAGCACCGTTCAAGGTACAGGACGCTCTGAAAGCAGCCAAATACCCTGTCATTGCTTCTCACCCTCCTGTGCCATTTCATTTCTTAATTGTCACAAGATCATCCTTTACCTTGTCTCAAAGGTTCACTGATTAAAAAGCTCATCACTGATTGTGTTTAAATATTCACTGCATTAAAAACTTCAAAGTTTGTCAACTAACATTTTTATAACCACAGGAATTTCATTCTCAATTTAGCGTTATTATCATGTTAAGCTCACCCAAGAGCCTGTGACTTTCTTAAAAGATAATAGTGAAAGGCAGATTGTTTACTAGCAGCTGTTGGTTCATGCTGCTGCCTGAAAAAATTGACCTATGCCTTTAAAATGCTGTTAGGTTATAGGCAGTAGCGAATCAGTGGAGTCCTTTCCAGGAGAGCTTTAATTAAGCTATTATAACTATGGGAGACCTGTATTTATACACATAACACTTTGAGAACTTCTGCATTATCACAGCAATTTACTGATTACTTTGAAAAATCTTACCTGTAGCTAGGGTTTGGAGTATAGATGAATTACACTCTGAATTGTAAGGGTAAAAAATAGGGTTTGTGCCCAGTTACAGATTTGGTGGCCCAAAAACCAAATGTGCTTAGTCACACAGTCCTCAGTACAAATTAGTGAGTTGGCACTGATGGAAACAGTGGCGAGAAGAAGGACCCTTACAGCAGTGTTAAAATACCACGGCTCTTAAACAGCTCCCCAGAATCCCAGACTTCTGTGGCCTGGCCCAGGTGTCGTCAGCTTCCACAGGATTAAGTTTTCAGTTCACTGAGTGTAAGAAAGAATTCTCTCTAATTACCACCTCACCCAGCATTTTTCCCCCTCCTTCCTCAATAGCAGAACTGTAATTCCTACATTATTTGCCTAGTTTTGATATATTATTGTTCACTTTCTTGCCAGTGTTTTAACTCTTATCTTGCTGGAGTGACGTCATCATTGTATGAAGATTCAAATATGTATTGTTTTTACTGAATTGTACAGCAGGCAGGATCTGGTAAACAGGCAGCACTTCAGCATCTTACAAGAGAGTTTTCTCTGTCTTTCCAGGCACTACAAGGGCTCCCAGAGATGGGGAGGTCCCTGGGGTAGACTATAATTTCATTCCTGTTGAGCAGTTCAAAGCACTGGAAGAGAGTGGAGCCTTGCTGGAAAGTGGAACATATGATGGTACGTTGATGACGTTTAATGGAATGGGAATAAGGGCCCAGTACTCGTGTCCGGTATCTTGGTCTAAGTGTAGCTCCTTGTACCCAGGAGATGCCGATTTTCCTGTCCGTTGATGGTCATTACACTAGTAGAGCATCAATATTGAATCTAGTTTTGGAGTACCTGTGAAGAGGAGTAGTGGGCTTGTTTTGAAGCTGTCTAGTAAATCACAAGTTGTACTTTCAATCACTCTTAATGCAATCTGATTATTTTCCCTGTTGCGTTTTTGAGGAAGCATACTGAAAATGCTTGTCTGTGCTTGGTAGAATTTTGTTTTAATTGAATTCATAGTCAATTTTGTTTAAACCTTTGAGAACAGAGCCATGTTCTTTTCAGCGGTGCACGTCAAAAGGACAGAAGGCAAGGGAAATTCTGATACAGCAGGGGAAAAAAAGAGTATTTTGCAATGAAAAATTGAACAACACTAGACCAAATTGTCCAAATCTGCAGCGACGTTGTTTTTGTTAAATGTGATGGGGAAAAAGCATTGTAACGAGGGTAGTGACCCATCAAGAACCGGTTATCCAGAGGAGTCCTGGAGCTGCTGCCATGTGATGAGCCTTTGCTTTGCTTTGTTTTAAAGGGGTTCGATGGCAGTCAGAGGTAACTTTAAGCTTCCTCACATCCCTGTGCTCCAGGGTGGGGGGACGGACCGAAACCCACCTTTGTTTGCAGTGAGAGGGAGAGAGAGCAGTCTGCCTGGCTCAGCCCTGGGATGTCCTGCGCTCCTGTGGAGCGTGCCTTGGCTGCAGGCGGCTTGCAGGTGATCATTGCCTGGTCTCTCTAGCGGTACTTGAAGTCAGCTAAATTACAGCCAAATTTTGAGAAATGCTGAGCATGTGCAGCTTTCATTGGTGCTCAACAGTATTTACCAGATTATAAACCTCCATGATTTTTACGTGTATTTGATTCAAACAACTTTAAGCGTGCATCCCAAAGACTTCTTTGGTAGGTGGTGGTTTTACTGGCCATTGAATGAATTTGATTGATCCCCTCCCCAAAGAAAAGAAAAAGAAGATGTCCACAGTAGAAAATTCTGTGAAAGACTCTGTACCTTCTTGTTTTACGTGTCTCACTCACGCTGTCTGTTAACATCATCCTGTCTGTGGAAATCCCCTAAACAAATTTAGACTAAACTAGTACTTTTTTTTCCTTAGCTCCCCTTTATCTGGCTGTCACCACTCTGCGCCTCGCCCTTGCTGATATTTTCAGAAGGGTTTCTTACTTTTTTTTTTTTCACATGGTCAGAACCGTATCTAGCCACCCAATGTTACCCCGGCAGGAATTCTGGGAAGCTCTCTTGCTGTGTGTTCAATTCCCTAAGAAAAATCATATGAGCAGTCAGGAGAGAGGTTAGTTGCCAAAATTCTTTTCCAGAAGACATCAGATGATTCCTAGTCTTTGTGTTTTAGATTAAAATATTGAAGTAAAAATGTGTTCGTTTTTCTCAAGTACAAATCATTTTAGTATGAAGCTATATTGGTGGCTTTGTTTAGCAAGTATATTGTCAGTAGAAAATTGTAGCACTGTAGTTTTAAAATCAATTATTCATAACTTTTTATGTAAATAGATACTTTATGTTTCTGCACAAAACTAATTTGCTTTTTGACTTCAGTGTGTTTCTGTTGCTGCATATTACTCTGTTAATCAGTTAAACAGTACAGAGAGTAAGAACAATAAGATTTTTACTGTTTGGCTTCTCTCGGATTGTTCCCCAAGTCACTATGGAGCATTAGTGAATTCCAGGTAAAATAGCAAATCTGTCTTTTTTTTTTCTCTGAAATGTGCCAAGATAGAAAGTTTGAATTACACCTGTTCTTTTCTGATGTCCAATAGCATCATTGGCAAAAAGACGATATAGCAATAAATAGGTTTTGACTGTTGTCCTCTTTAAGAAGTTAAGTTACAGTTCAGGTCTTTCACCAAAAAGATATTACGTGGGCAATAAAATGTTCACTGCCAGTGCTTTCAGCAGGTATCAGTGCTTTGGTGATCTTGATTTCTGTCTCATTGTCAGGTAATTTTTACGGTACTCCGAAGCCTCCAGCGGAGCCCAGCCCCTTTCAGCCTGATCCAGTGGATCAAGTTCTTTTTGACAATGATTTTGATACCGAATCACAGAGGAAAAGAACCACATCCGTCAGCAAAATGCAAAGGGTGGACAGTTCACTCCCTGAAGAGGAGGAGGAGGAGGAAAAGGAAGCAGTTAATGGCAGCGGGGGGATAGGTTGGTTGACACTGGGAGAAATTCCCTGAAGTACTGTGTGAATGGAGAAGTACACAAATAACATTCATGTTTGCTTGAACCGCTTCCTTAGTTTTGCTAAAGTTTGAAGGCAGTTTTCTATTCAGAGTGGTGTTTTTACTCAATTTTGAAATTATCTTTTAAAAAGAAACAGCTGTTCTCCCAGCCAGATGTGCAATTGCATCATAAAATGCACTGCTCAGTAGAGAACATGTAGTGCTGGGTATCAGCCAGTTACATGAGGAGGAAGGAAGATTATATCCACTCCTTAAATAACGGAATCCTTTGCAGAGTATAATTCATGCCCTGTAAATGTTACTGTTTAATTTTGAGGAGATTACTAAATCTGTGTGCAGGAGATTTTAGTGAAGCGATTGGTTTAAGGGGCGACGCTAGCTCATACTGTAAAATTTTCAGATGATTTTGGTTAAGGGAACTGTGGCACAGCCTGGAGCTGCCTAAGGGGGGTTGTGGAGAGGAATAAAGCAGAGTGCCGTGGGACTGGACCAGCGTCCACTCGGACGCTTCAAAGATTGGCACGATGCCCTTTTCCTGTTGCTGTCATGGTTACTCGTCTCGAGGGGGAAGAACTGATGGTGGAGAGAAACAGTCACATTGCATTTGCAGATGATCCTGTGTGTGAGTGTTGAAGACAGACTTACATTCACCAGACCTGACCTAATCTTGCCAGCCTCGGGGCTGGCAGCACCACAGCCCAGAGCAGCCCGGTGGGTAGGTGAAGGTCACAGGCATCATCATGTGACGAAGGATACCGAGCGTGACCTTGGGACTGAAGGGTGGAGGCTTGCATTTAAAGTTCTCTGCAGCGATTTTTAGGAGCTTTTTCTTGTGCCTTGCAGGAGGGTGGTGCTTGTTTTATGGGCACTTTGGGTCTGCTCTACACTTCATTCTGCTGCTTTGAGGAATATTAGTAGGATCTGGGGGGGGAGTTGATGGCATCACAAACACTGTTCTCTATGTAGGAATGGCAACAAAGTGTAGTCAAGTTGGATTTTTGCCAGCGTTGATTTTTCAGCACAGGCTCAGACACATAATACAAGGTTAATTCTATTTGGCAGGGAAAGAGCAGAGTTCAGTGTTTTCATGTCAGCTTTTCAAAGTTCACAGCTGAAAAAAAAAAAGAGTGGAAAAATGCACATCACATACAGGGACGTGTTTGACATCCACTCGTAGCCAGATTAAGAGGGTGGTTCTTTGTGAGAAACAACATAAACATCTGACAAATAGTAACACTTTCCCTGAACAACTGCAGAAAACAAAGAAAAACATTCAGATTCTCCTGACTGGATGAAACCTGTTCCCAGCTACAACCAGACAAGCAGCTCCATGGACTTCAGAAATTACTTGTCGAGGGATGAAACCTTGGAGCCGCTGCCCAAGAATTGGGAGATGGCCTACACCGACACTGGCATGATCTACTTCATCGAGTGAGTAGACCAACGCCGCGGAGGGGTTGCTGTGCCCTTGAGAGAAGTGCTGATGATCTGCAGTCTAGGAAGCTGCCTGCTGCTCTTACACCTCTCTTCTGCTGCTCTTACTGCTTCTATTTCTGTGTGAAATCTAATATATTCCTACTGTTTCGTTTCTACTGATAGTCATCTATGCTGCATACTTGGTACAATTGCCATAGCACAGGAAAGCCTTATGATTCCACGTGCAAAGTCAGTTGTTTGTAATATGAGTTTTGTATCTCACAAAATACAAAGCTGGGTGAGGTACAACATTGTATAAACCTTCACGATGTCAAATTTCTGTGAAATCTGAGAGCTTGTTTGTTCTCTCTTCGCTGCTTGTGTTCCTTGGCTGGGAATGCATACTTAAAAGTGCAAATAGCACAGATTAAAGCCCAGAATAGGAAAGCAGTTCATATGTGCACATGTGAAATGGCCTCATTTATTACTTTCTAAAGTAAACAAAAAACCTTACTGAGAGTCAAGCATAAGAAGAGTCTAAAAATATTTTTTCCCTTCAGGTAGAAGCAGCTGATATGCCCGCATGAGCTCTTGGGGGCAGAGGACAGTGTTTGTGCCTTTAACATTTCACTTCTGCCCTGGAGAGTCTCCAGCGTACTCCTACCTCTGAGCATCATTGTTGCCTTTTTTTAGCATTTTATGATGTGACTGAGGCACAACTAAAGGTTACATTATCTAAAGGCTACAGTTTACACATGGTAGTAAATATTTAAAAGTTAAAGCAAAGTTTATTCAACCTGAGGCAGTTCTCTTCTTCTGACGGGTTTTTTCTTCTCCACAGTCATAACACCAAGACAACTACGTGGCTGGATCCACGCCTCTGTAAGAAAGCCAAAGCTCCTGAAGATTGTGAAGATGGAGGTGAGATGTTCAGAATTCATTTGTCACCTGTGAGTGATAAAAGTCCGAGTTTGTCACAGCTGGATATGATCCATTACTGCTGTGGTAGAAGCTTCTTCCTGGAACACGTGACTGGAGCAGGCAGTGTAGTGCTGAGTGTCCCTAGTTTGGTGGCAACAGGAGTTTACATAAGACTGGGACAGTCCATAGTGTATTTTCCCTGAAATAGTAGAATCTGGCTGAATTGTGGGTTTATCTGCATTCCTGAGATGAGAATGAGATATTTTGTTCCAGTAACTATCATTGCTAGGGGGAAAGCTGCTTAGATTAGTGACAATCTCCCTGGAAATTGTTGTGCGAGAGGACTATGGCAGGAGGAAAAGGTCCATAAGTGTTAGAACACAGGAGTAATGAAGAAGATACAGTGTAATACCTTCTGCTAATTGTACCTATTGCTAATTATACCTATTGCACGTGACATGATATAAGATTTGAATGAGTAAGTAGAGGGACAATCTGGCTACCTTCAGCTCTTCACGCTGTTGCTTCAAGACTTACAACTTACAGGTCAGGTTCATGACTGGCCTACAGACAACTCCTGCAACCATTTCCTGCATAGTCATGCAATTTAGTCAGCTGGAAAAGAGTACCACATAGCTCCATCTTCGGCAAATGCCTGACATGTTACAAAAGCTGAGGCAGACTCAGGATAGCCTGTCGTCTTCCTAATTTGCACAGCCTAACAATCATGAATTCGTAATGAAGCCAGGTGGAGCAATGGATGCATACTGCTGCTTATTAAACGTATGTGCAGCTCACCACAGGATAAAAAGAGCACTTTAAACAGAGATGCAGGATATCCAAATGAACAACATTTAAATGAATAGACCCACTGGGTCTTTTGTCAAATCCTGTGGAGTGACGCTGGTATTAATATTTGGTAACATGCTGTCATATGCTAGGAAAATTCCTGTTACCATCAAACTTAGGGCAGCCTCAAACAAGATTACATAGCAATTTTATCCTTCAAATGTCTAGCTAGCTGACTGAATCCATTATTCTAATATTTAAATTTCCATGGTTAAGATAGCTAGAACAGTAAAGTTAGAATAGTTGGACCTCTGTGTTAACTGCTTATCACCTGCAGTCAGTAATGATCTGCTGCTGGGCACCACCTTACCAGATTCTGAATTTGCCGTAAAAAGGAGCTTTTCAGAAGTAACTTTTAGTACCTATATCAAACAAGTAATTTTTTATTTTAGACCCCTAATGTAGGGATGTCCAAGGCAGTCCAAGCCTGAGCCGTTGTCAGCCGGCTTGCTATGGCTGCAAGAACAGTCAAGCTGCAGCAGTACAGAACTGCATTTCATCCTCTTGGCAGGCCGGACAGCCTGTGGTGAATTTGATGTGGCCAGACCTAAACACGTGCTAGCTAGTTTTAGGGTGTCTCACTGTATTGTGAACATCAGGGCGAAGCAGCCTGCCACGGTGGGGGCTGTCTTCTTACTCATCACATGTGGCTGTTACAGTTCTGACTGAAGGTTTCTTGGGTTGACTGACAGGTGAAATGTTGTCAGAATGCAGTGAAATACCCTGATGTCATTAAGAGAAGAAATAAAGGTGGCATTACTTCTGCCAGGTGGTCTTAAACGGAAAGTACAAGAGGAATGGAGGTGCATGGTTTTACAAGCTTGGAATGTGATACTGCAAGGCGTTTATAGCTCTTTTGTGGTGTATTTGGGGGCAGAAGCAGTGTGACCATATTCATACTGTATGATTTAAAAAGTTGACAACTATCAAATCACATTTGTAATTTATAATTAGATTAATTTTAAATAATGTATTTTGCTTCCCCTTTATAGATTCTTCCTCTCTAAATAGGTTAGTTTGTATCTTGTCTTTAAGTTTATTACATGTTTAAAGTGGTGTGATTTTGTTGAATACAAGTCTCCTCACCTAGTGGACCAAAGAGTGAGAGTTATAGGGCTTCAGATTCCCTGGAGCAGGCTGATATCCTTTCCTCAGAGGGACTAGCCTCAAACAAATGAAGGGAAGGAAAAAGGACCTGTATTTTTCTCGTATTTTTCATGAGTCTGGAATCTGTCCTCTTGTTCCTTCATAAGAACTCTGATATTTGCAGATAGTTTTCCACTGTAATGGAGAATTTTGTTCTTTTTGATTGCAGAACTTCCTTATGGGTGGGAAAAAATAGAAGACCCTCAATATGGAACATACTATGTTGAGTAAGTGCTAATAATTAATTTGACATAGTTACAAATTGAGCAGAAAGTAATGAAGCTTTTGATACGCAGTACGTGGAGGTTGTAATGTGATGTAAGTATTAAACATATCCAGCAGGAACAGTTCTAGCGGCAGTGAACACATGGTGCACTCTTCTGAGGCACTGGCACGTGGGAAGATTCGTGGTGTGACCTTACGGACTTGCTGGAGTGTATTTTGTTTCGGGTGGGAAAGCAAGTAGCAACCAAAGTGATTATTAATGGGAATGAGCTGATGTCATTTTTCTTAGCTTTAACAAAGATGGGATCAGTTGATTGAAGAGTAGCACCTGATAACTGTGAAAGAGCAAGAGTAACTTACATCTCATTGCTGTCTCCAAAAACCCAAGTAAATAACTACTAAAATGCTGCAAGAGCTCTTCTGACTCTCCTTCAGGTCAGAGTAAACGAAATCTCTCTTTAACCATGGAGGAGAAAATAAGCAGAGTGGAAAATGTTAGCTTCAGAGAACAAGCTAACGTTTTTTGCCTTTGCAAAGCCAACACAGGTATTTAAATTCTGCTCAAACTTACTGGTTTGTTTTTTTTTTTCACTCTGCTGTGCTACTCTATTATCTACTAGTGAAAAGGGTGATGCCTTGAGTTTGTCAACATTTTAGGTAGATGGAAGCAACATACAAGTTCAAGAAAAAAGCAGATTTTCTCAGTTCTATTACCTTTTGAAAATTTGCAGAGTGGAATGAAGGTATACTCTACATAATAATTACAGAAAGTAAAATTGTGTTGGTTCTTAAAGTAAATCAAGTTGGTGAAAGAACAAAAATGCTTTCAGTGTTGATTATGATAGTTTGTCGTTCGTTCCTCTAGAGCATTAATCTGAAATGATAAAAAGTAGTATTTGTAGAGGTATCTTCTGTGGTTGTCTTTTCTGTGATCTAGGCAGAATGCTTTCTGCTGAAATCCTGATCTACCTTTTGTATGTCTACAGTCATATTAACCAGAAAACTCAGTTTGAAAACCCAGTGTTGGAAGCCAAAAGAAAAAAACAGCTAGGACAGACTGACGTTGGCACTTCAAAATCAGGTATCACTGAATATTGTGTTCTTTGTCACTTTATCTGCAAGTATGCATCGTAAGTAACCAATTTCAGAATTCATCAAGGCATTAGCGTTGTCTTTTTGCTGGCCATTCTGGTGTAGCCCTCCCAGTCTGTAGGATTTTTTGAATGGTTTTTTAATATTAAAGTTGAACTGACACCCGAAGACTGCTTTAAAATAATTTTGATCATTCTGAAGCTGGTTGTCATAAGCAGCTTTTGAATATATGGAGAGTTAGAAGAGCCAGCTGGAAGATGCAGATGAAACCACACCTTGAATTTTTGTGCACTTGATCTACTTTAAGCTTGGTATTCCAGAGTTAGAGTGTAAAACTGGGAATTACAGGTGGGAGCTTTAGTTCCAGCTCTATTGTAATCTGTACTGCGGTCTTGAAAAAACTCTTTAACTTTCCCATTCGTTTAACTCAGCTGTGAAATGAGCGTAACAGTATCTTGTTTCCTCTACTCTCTAACAGTGCGGTAGAGGTTACCCAATGTTAACCAAACAAATCGTTATTCTCTATGGCACCTTTAAAAAATAAACAAACAAAAACCATACCAAACTAACCCTGGTTTCCTACCTTCATGGCTCTTTATTCCATAATTCAAAAGGATCAGAGAAGTCTGTCTTCACCAGAGATCCATCCCAGCTTACAGGAGCACTTATACGGACATCGCTGAAAAAAAGTACAATGGGATTTGGCTTTACAATCATTGGAGGGGACAGACCTGATGAGTTTCTCCAAGTGAAGAATGTGTTAAAAGATGGACCTGCTGCACAAGATGGGAGAATTGCACCAGGTAAAGTATTATTTCTCGAAACTTCCATTTCCTGTGGTGCTTTTAGAGAATGCATCTTTTCAGGCACCGGAGGCTGGAAGACACCATCCACTGACTCTGAAAATGAACACCTCACTAAACGAAACGGTTTTCAGATTTGTGGAAGATCTGTGCAGAGGAGTGGCTGAAAAGGAAAAGACTGCACAGCGATTCCCTCCAGTTAGGCTTTTGTTCAGAGCCTCAGAACACGGGACGGGTGCGGGAGGTTTCGTTTCTGGTTTTGATGCTGTTGAACTTTCTTTCATAACAGGTGATGTCATCGTAGACATAAACGGAAGTTGTGTCCTTGGCCATACCCATGCAGATGTTGTTCAGATGTTTCAGCTAGTTCCTGTCAATCAGTATGTGAACATGACTTTGTGTCGTGGTTATCCTCTGCCTGATGACAATGAAGACCCTGTGGTAGATATAGTGACAGCTACACCGATTATCAATGGACCGCCTGTGACGAAAGGAGATGTTTGTGTGACCAGTCAAGATTTAGTAGCAGGAACAGTTGTGTTGGACCAGAATGGAAAAACGGGCCCTATGTTGGTCAATGGTCGTCTGAATGGCCCTTCCATGGATACAACTGAGCAGAGGATCTCTGTTGCATCTTCAGGAGGCTCTCAGCCAGAGCTGGTCAGCATTCCTCTAGTCAAAGGTCCTAAAGGCTTTGGGTTTGCCATTGCAGACAGTCCTACAGGACAGAAGGTGAAAATGATTTTAGACAGCCAGTGGTGTCAAGGCCTTCAGAAAGGGGATGTAATCAAGGAGATTTGCCATCAGAACGTACAGAACTTGACACATCTGCAGGTGGTGGAGGTACTGAAGCAGTTTCCAGTAGGAGCAGAGGTTCCGCTGCTTATCTTAAGAGGAGGTACATACGTAAATTTACAGTTGTCATATATGGTTATATGCTTTCTAGAAGGCCCTTTTTAGTGTGATATCTAAATCATGTCCAGCCTTGATGGCTAAAGTAGCAGCTTATTATGTCGCCAAGCAAGTTTAATTTTTACCGTCGAGTATTTGGGGTGAGAGCATATTGGTAGGGTTTTTACCAAAAGTTTTATTATGATGTGTTTATGCACTGTCTCTTCCAAGCGTCTGGGGAATGCTAAAGCAAAAATGTGGTGATTACAGGAGACAGGAGAAGCATCAGCAGTGGGGTGGAGCTGATCACTGGAAATACCAGAAAAATTCTCGTTTTTGCATTTGCGTATTCAATCACAGACCAGAATGCATCTTTTCCCCAAAAGCTGACTAGTAGATAGTGTGCGTTTGGCAAAAGGAGCTGAATGGACTGTGAAGCAACAAGTGGCTGCTTAGCGTCCCTTTAGGCTTTTATTGTAGCCCTGGGAGTGTCACTTCAAACAGTCATTGATGCTGGCAAAAAACTTCAGGTCTCTTTCTGTATGAATGCTACTATTCCTTAATCAGCTAAGGAAATAATTAGATTTCTTCGGTAGCAAGTCAAATTCCTCTAGACAAATCCGCAGAGTCTCTGTATCCAGTGAACTGATGTGGGATTTGGTTGAGCAGCATCTCGCAGAAAGAGAAATAGATGTTTTTCATTGTTGTACAGCTAGGAGTTCTAATTTGAGACTTTTCTGAAGTGGTGGTTTTAGTCAACTGAACATTCACGTTGCCATTTAAAAGACAAGTGGGCAGTTACTATTTTCAACCCAGGAGGAGCTGATTATATTGCCTTAATGCTGTTTAAACTTTTGGTGACCTAGCATTGAAATTACTTTCTACCTTGTGTTTTCTTCAGGTCCACCCTCACCTACTAAAACTGCCAAAGGGGTGAGTATTAGCGATGTATTTAAATGTGTTTCTGATGGAGAATATTGAGGGGTTTTGTTTGCAAAACAGATTCATAAATATGGTCAACTTAACACAAAAGATTCCTTTGAATTTTTTGAGTTGTTTAGTGGAGATGATGGATATCTCTATTCTTACTACTGAAGAATCAAGAATGTAGCAAAGATCTTTTGCGACGATAGGTGTAGTACTGTTGATTTGTCGTGATTTTAAATATTACATTGCCACTTAAGTTCTATCGTTATTTGCTTTTTTTGCACTATACTTGAAAGTGCTATCTGTGTGCACTCTTTGACCTGCTTTTATAATCTCATCTCCTCTGGATTTTAGTCCCTGTGGTAATCTGCAAGATGATTAGCAAAACCACGTCTACTTAGTTGGCACAAATTCATTGTCTTAAGTAACTGCTTTCAGAGTACCCATTAAAGGGAAACAAAATACAGTATATTTGGGGGTTTTTTTCGTTGCTAATTACCGATATTAAAGTGAAATGGGATTTCTAAAGGAAGTTTACGATTCTTCGATACTTCTCAATCCTCGCTTAGAATTAATGGACTGGTTAGTACTCCCTTCTTAAAACACTTGCTTATCTTTGAATCCGTATTTTCAGGAAGTCTCTATGTAGCCGTACATTTCTAGTTTGATACTCATTCTCAGAAGTTCAGTCTGTTGGGGTATCTTTAATATATATTAGCTCAGTAAAGAATCCTTGGGCTTAAAATACCCTCTGGTTTGATAATGCTGATAGTAATGCACCTCTTTGTCATGAGCACTTCTTTTGTGAATTAGACTAGTTGGTGAACAGAGCTATTTCTTTAAAAGTGTTTCTTGTACAGAACAAATTATTTCATTTTAGGAAAACCCTGTTACCAAGATGTGGGTGTCGCTCCTTTTTCTGTCTTTGTCCTGCTGTTGGAGTATTGAAGTCATATCCCAGCAGTGGGGTAATGTGAGCGCACAGGTTCAGTGCGCTGGAAGCAGGCTGCACTCCGTAAGATTTGCAGATTCTGCTCCTTGCAAGCGTACAGCTGCCCACTCTAAATAAGTCGGTGCATAAATCTCTGCGGTTTGAGGACGCAGGCCTTGCCAGTGGACTCTCTGCAGCTGTGCTAAAAATACTGTGGACTCGGGAACTTGCGTTCCAGCGTGCGTGCAGTAGCAGCTTCCCGTGGAGCACTTGATGTTCAGTGGCATTAAGCAGTGTGGCAGAATTATTCCATTAAAAAGGGCAAGTTCTTGTGTTTATAAACATGCAAGAAGTGTCAAACTGCTAACCCCTTGGGGGAGTTTTCTTCCACTCTTTTCGTGAAAGGGCATATCTGAGTCTGTTCTGCTTGTGCGCTTGTTTAACATGCACAGACACATGCAGACTACCATGTTCCAGTTTTCCAGGTTGGATTTCAGCCCAGAATCAGTATTTAGAGTTACTTCAGTGAATAATCGATTGGAAATTAGGGTGGGAGGCCATAAGGACGCTTGGTGTCCTTCCTTCCTGAAGTACTGTTAGGTTAGAAGTGTTGCAGCTCTCAGATCATAGAAGAAAAGTGCAAATACTGAATTACTAATGCCTCACACTGCCCAAATGTATTCCTCCCGTTCCGTATGTATAATGCTGTTGGGGTACCTGCAGCAAACAGCCTGGTGGTGGGCACACCTCGAGAGCTCTTGCTGGGCTGCGGGTGGGCAGCGGGCAGTGCCTGTGGAGCAGCCCATGGCCCAGAGCCCAGCAGCGCCTGCCGAGGGGTCGGTCTCCTCTCCGAACAGGGCCGGTCCTGTATGCCTGCTTCATCCTGGGTGTCGGCAACTGCCAGGAGCCGGCTAGCTTTACTCAACCCTGAGCACCAGTCACTTCAAAACCCTTTTCTAAGTCCAGTCTTCAGTAGAAACCTGTGGCCTCTGAGGAAGACTTCAGTAGTCCAGTCAGACACATACACTGGAAAAGCTGCGTTGGGTTATAATATTGTTCCTCTCTTCCCTTGGTTTCCCCTGTGTTTCACCTCTGCACGATGTTTGTCTTTGCATGCACACATACACAAATGCAGTTATTTGATTTAATGTGGACTTGTGGGGTGGGGTCGGTTGCAGAAGGACAAGCAGGACAGTTCAGGTAGTTTGGAAGCTGTCAGCGATCCCATCCCACAGCCGATGCCATTTCCACCCGCTGCTATACAGCCAGGCTCTCCGAAACCAGACCCTTCGGAAGTCTACCTGAAGTCTAAGACTATATATGAGGACAAACGTGAGTATATCGACTTCAACTTGGAAATATTCAGTTGTGAAGGAATTTTTTTCTTTGTCATATGTGTGGTAAAGCTAGTGTGACTTCCGTGTTGAGTTTGTTAACCTCCCGCAGATAAAACATTTCAAGAAATACGTCATTCATACAGGAATTAGAAAACTGTGTAACTTTTTTTAGAAAAAAGATACAATTTGCTTCCACCGTATTTATGATAAAACAGTTAATCATAGAAATGGTCTCAAGGATGATCTAATTCTGAAGTAAACTGTAGAAGGCCTGACCCTTTCAGACTTTACGGAAGGTGGGTCTGAGTTGTATTACAGACTGGATTTTTATCCTAGCCCACCATACGAATGCATTTATGATTTCTCTTGGCATTTGTCAGGCTATCTTTTCCTTTTACAGCCTTTTCTTGAAAATGTATTTTTCCGTTTTGGATAGAGAATGTCACTGAAGATTTGACTGTTTGAATTATTTACTGTATTTCTGGTTACTGTGTTCTGTCGGTAAGAGGAGTCAGAATGCACCACAAAAGCATAATCTTTCAATAATCAAAGATAGCTCCTTACATCTTTTGAAATGTTGCTTTGCCTTAGCTCCAAACACAAGAGAGTTGGATGTTTTCCTGCGAAAACAAGAGTCAGGCTTTGGTTTCCGTGTGCTTGGAGGGGATGGACCAGATCAGCCCGTAAGTGAAACAGTTTGCGGTTGCTTATGTGTTATCTTACAGTATTACTGTTAGAATGACTCCTACTCTGTCATCCTGATTTCCATCTCATTCTAAACAGTTCAGTAATGGCAAAATTGATAATTTGGTAACTGCCTTTTAAAGATCAAGAATGCATTCAGATTACCTTTCTTTTTTCCCTCCTCATGGCTGACTTCAATCTGCAAGGCTCCCCTGCCCTATCTGCTGTCTAGAGCCTGTCTTTGGCGGTAGTTTTCTCTGTCAGGCTGATAATACCGATGGCATTTCTGTAGTTGCTGCTGTGTCTCAGGAGCACTTGAAAGTGCCGTGCTGGTGCTCAGCCTTTGCCTGTTTCCACCCGATCCGGTGGTGGTCCTGGCACAAAATGTGCCCTGGTACCACTCAGTGTGCTGTGCACGTCGGCATCTCCCCGCGAGCAGAGGAGTGGAAGGAAGCTGCTGCTTACCCTGCAAAAACTCCACCAGGCCATTCTTTTGAATGCAGCCCAGTGAAAAGAGGCAAGATTTGGGATTGTGTCGCACCCCTTTCCCTCCACGTCTCCTGCCAGATTTTAAAAAATGTATTTTGTTCTGTCAGTCAGTGTGGTTTCTGGTGGATTCATCTTAAGGAGCCTTTCCAGGACACTCTTTCAGGCTTTTATTTGCCTCGTGTTTTTTTTTCTCATCTCAGAAAATACAAAATGTGCTTCGGGATTTTTGTGAAAGCCTTGAAGCAGAACCTATTAAGACTGGCTTTCTTCTGCAAATGGATGTTGGTGCTGTTTTGCATTGTAACTGGCATCAAAATGTAGCTCTGATGTTTGCACAGCAGGAAGAATACTAGTTAGACCCTGGTTTGCTTTAACCTGGTCAGTGACTAGAGTTCCATTCTGATTTTTCAGTCGTCAGTGTTGTCCTGTTTTCTGGCCTCAGCCTGCAGAGCTGTTGCAGACTTGGATGACTCTGCTTGAGAGGTCATTGCCAAGGAATGGCGGAGTTGGAGGCAGAGGGGCAAATGCCAGTGTGGAACCCCCTGGGTAGTCTGCTCCTCTTGATGGCAGGCTTTGGGAGACCCTCCTCTATTTCCAAAACAGCAAAACATTTTTCTCTGGGAAGAAGTTCCAAGACTCGTACTGTATGTCAGGGGCTATTCCTTCCGCTGCCAAGTTAAGTAGAAGAGCTTTTGCAGAAGATACTCATAGATTGCTTTTTGATCGCAGTTAAGGAATACATTTTTTTCCATTCACAGCTGTGATGCCGGGCTAGCCATTTTTTCTTCTAACATGCGTTTAAAGAAAAGGAAGAACAAAACGAAACAATCTTACTTCTGTTGCACTTTATAGCATTTGTGGTGCTTTGTTTCCATAACAGCCATAGCTGTTGGTGATTGTCAAGCTAATGTCATAAACCCTGTGTGCAGATGATCTGCCTGCCATTGCTTAACCTCCAGCAACTGCTGGCCATAATTATTCTTAATCTTTGATTTAACCTGAGTGTGATTCTAGCATATGAAATAGTGTGTGGTGTTCTCATTGTGTTATATTTGGTAGCACTTTATGAGGTGGGGGTAGACAACATTGATAAAGGGAGTGCAGCTGTTTGAATTCATTATCTAATCACCAAAAGCTGTGCACTGAAGAACCTTCAAGCATGGACTGTTTACTTTTCAGCAGTAAGTTTGAGTTATTTTGAAAGCCTTTATTTCTTGACTAGTCTTGGTTAAAAAAAAATAAAAGAAGTGGAATAAATAGCAGAGGCTTTTATTCCAATAATGTCTAAGAAATCATGTATATGTAGTAAGTACACAGTGTATACTTATGTCGAAAGTTGGGCTTTTTAACAAGCTGACAAATATGCTTCCAGAATTCATGGAAATAAGAATTAAAAGTCAGTCCTCCCAAACTTTGTGTGTTTACCAAACGCTTTCAGCCCCCAGATTGTATCCACTGAGTCAGCTTGTGCAAAGTACACTTGCTGGCTGTGTTTCTCTTAGAATTGGACAGTCAGATAATCTTTAAAAATATCTTCCCCAAAGCCCTCACTTGTCTGGATTCACCTGGATTCCAACCGTTGCGTGTTCTGATGAGTTCGTGTTCTGCTGTTCAAACCCCCTGACTCTGCTCTGCTGACAGATTTATATTGGAGCCATAATCCCGTTGGGAGCAGCAGAAAAAGATGGCAGGCTTCGAGCTGCGGATGAGCTGATGTGTATTGATGGAGTCCCTGTTAAAGGGAAGTCGCACAAACAAGTTTTGGACTTAATGACCAGTGCTGCACGGAATGGTCAGGTGCTGCTTACAGTCCGGAGGAAGATCTTCTTCGGTGGTACGTGTCTGTCTGTCCCGAGAGGGTACTGCAGGACACAGATCTGCCTAAAGGAACACTGATATTTTTGTAACCAAATCAGCTAAAGCTGCTCGGAATCTTACCAGTTACTGCACTAGAGCTGAGCAGCCTGAGATTCAGAAGGGTCAGCTATAATTCTGAGTAAGTGGAGAAAAGCAGGATTTAGTAAGCTGATGCATTGGTGCTTGCTAGTTTGCGCTGCTCACGCAGGTAAAGCTCTGAAAATTATAATGGCAGTGGTGTTTTCATAAAACCTTTGTGCAGACACTAGTTAGAACAGCCACTAATGCTCTGCAAATTGAGTATCTCTTTTCTGTACAACATGCTATATTCTCAAGTCTTTTGGCATCTACAGCAAGAATAAGCACATTCAACCCAGAGAGGATTCAGGGCAGCATCTTGTGATTCTGCAGTTTTAGATCAGTGTCCAGATGGGCCGTGTACAGAAGGTTATTGTCCTTGACTCGATGCTGCTGATCATGTGAATGACAGAGCTGGGATGGGGTTCAGGAGAACTGAGAACGGTCCCCTGTTCAGAGCAGCAACCAGTGTTGCCTTTCCATTGCATTATTCAACCATTAATTCTGAGTATGTACAAGTAAAAGGAAAAAGTATTTTTAATATCAACTCTCAATTTCTTTAAGATGCCTTCTGATAGATAGTCGCCTTCAGGACCAAAATTTTGTAGGTTTTCTTAAAAGAAAGCCTGGTTTCAGTCTTCAAACTGTCTTTTAAGAAATGTTTCCATTGTTCCAAGTAAACAGTTGTTTCTCACTTAAGATAGCAATGGTTGTAGTTTGTAGCTGGATCTCTGCCATAGATCTTGTACTTGTAGCAAGCAGAAAAGCCACAATGTTTTTTCTTTTTAACTATAAAAAGGCATCAGATTGCACTGACAAAGTGTGCAGACACTGCCAAGTCTGGCTGTGTGCAGCCAGCGTGCAGCAGGCTTTCCTTGCATCACTGTGCACACCTGTGTAGGAGTCTGGGCCCTTGAATGCTTTATCCTGCATTGGGTTTCTATTTCATCCAAATTGTCTTGTTAATAAACTCACCCCCTTCTTTCCCAGACGGACAGCATTTCCTCATGCTGGCGCTGTTACTGAGAGGTACAGTTTTGCTGTAGTTGCTTGGTAAAACAGCAGTATCGTTTTTTCCTTATTTGTTGTTTGTCTGTTACCTGCAAGGGGAAAAGCAACCGGAGGAGGAGGAGTCGCAGCCTGTCTTGACGCAAGACGGCTCTCCCCGACTGAATCGGGTAGAATTTGCAAACCAGCAGTCTCCAGAGATCTATGATGTCCGTCTGCAGCGGAAGGAGAACGAAGGATTTGGCTTTGTCATCCTCACCTCGAAGAACAAACCTCCTCCTGGTGGTAAGTGCCACGTTCTGGCGGCGCTGTCGCTGCCCGGCCTCGCTGCGTGCTGCCTGTGTGTGCCAAAGCTGCTGCTGGCTGTGGCAGGCGTGAGCAGGGCTTCTTCAGGGGTTTCTTTCTTTGATGAGCTGGTGTTGCCTGCACAGCACCCTGCGTAGATGCAGTCAACTTTCACTCACGCTGTTTCACAGCCCAACCCAAGACATCTCGGTCCGTCTTGCTTCACGCTTATGTTCTTTTTCACCCAGCTGTGACAGAAGTGGGGAGCGGGGGGAAAGCATCACACACAGCCAGCCCGTACACAGGAGTGTGCACTTGTCAGAGGGCGATCTTCAGGACGTGGGTAGTTGTCAGGCTGTGGTGGTGGCGCAGATTCTTGCACTGCATTAATTCATAGGCATTTTAATGGGAGCGTAGTTTCCACCTTGGCTTTATATTACCTACTCGGGTAGAATTCTTATTCTGGGGATCTGAGCAAGCAGAGACTGCAGTACTTGGAAGAAAGCAATGAAGTTGTTACTGTCAGGCAGATAGGGTGTTTGTCTAGAAAGAATGAAGAAGTACATGCTCTGGTATTAAAGTTCTGATACATGGACATGGCTTCAGGCATAGCTGTAAAGATAAACAGCCAAATAACCAATGTTAAAAGCAAAAATAAAAAGAAATGTTCTGAGTGTAAGTGAATGAGAGAAGCTGCTTGCAGGAAGCCCTGGAGCCCAGCTCAGTTAATGGAAAGATCTGTGACCCCCTGCACAGGGCCGGGTCTGCTCACTGTAATCAAGTGCGTTTGTATTCCTCGTGCGGATGGCTGCTGCCTACCCAGCAGTGCCTGGCAGAGGCTACTGGATGTGTTTTGTGGCAAGCAGGATCATCTTTCTGGGATGATCATTTCCTTGGCCATCAGGTTGGGGTTAGCTGTGTCAGCCCTCGAAATAGAAGCCAGCTCACTGTGTTCTCCCACAGACGAATGAACTCAGTTCACTGACGTTAAGGTACAGATAACTCCTGAAATCCTTACTTGGTTCCTTTAGTTCCTTGGTGTAAGTCACCCTTCTGAAACTTCCTCAGCTGCTTCTGGATGGACATATTGACAGCTTGAAAGTGCGTGTCTCTCTTATTCAGCCTCAGACACTTTTTTCTGGTTTTCCACTTCATTTTACTGCACAATAAAAAAGCGGCAGGAGCACAGAAAAAAACTGTTTCTAAATAACATTGTGCTGAACTCATGTGCTATATATTTAGACCATGATGCAGTCTTGGCTCAGACGATACCTTTCGAAGAATGTTAGAGGCAGCCGCTCTGGAAGCGCCTGGCGCGGTGGGACAGCGCAGCGGCAGTGGTCCTCGTGCGGAGCTGCCCACCACTGTTGGGTTCCCGTGGCAAGGGCAGGCTGAGCTGTCACCCACCAGCACCGGATGCTGTGCAGGTGATTGTGTCCTGTGTCAGAGTCACCGTGGGTTGATGGTGTGTTGTCTAGTCAGTCAGATATTGAGAAAAAAATATTATAAACAGAATTATTCTATAATATATTGGTATTCTGTTATAACTGTACTACAGTCAACATTTTTGTCTGAAGATCTGCTGCAAGTCCCTGTTTATTTGATATTAGAACTGAAAGTAGAAGACAACTGAAACGAGTACCAGTGCTGGAAACATAACCCCTGTGGTCTGGGCTGTTTCTGACACACAGCAAATAGGGACACTGGTGCATCCACTGGCTGCGCTGTGCAAAACTTCTCTGTACCGCAGTTTAACATGAAGCCGCTGTGTTCTTCTAAAGCCAGGATATTTTGAAACCAGTACTCAGTAATTGAGCCTGCAACCCTGCAGTGCTTTACTCTTCACAGTTGGCTCTTAGGTTTATATAATACTTAAAAACCCAGTCTATTAAGGGAAGTGTAATTAAAATTTAAACTCGTGGTAGATGCTAGAAGGCATCAATGTCTATTCCTTCACAGTAACTTCTGTGTGCACTCACTCATTAGAACAATTCTTGATAGCTTTTTAATCTTGGTTGGCTGAGGACGCTGGGAAAGTGTTTCAGATTTGCTGTCATGGTTTTGAAAAGCCAGCTGATAATCCTGACAAGCACATAATGTTTCTCACCTCTCCAACCCCTCAGAGAAAAGCATGTTTGGGAGAGCAGCCACCTCAGAAAGCATGTATCCATCGAACTCACTTGACGTTTTGGAGATGCAAACAGGCTTTTGCATGAGGTACCAGGAAGAGCGTTACGAGACATGTGGAGGTCGGTCTGGAGAGGTATTTGGGAGTGAGTTACAAAGGAGCGTTGCAGCAGCTCCCGCGCAGAAGAGCCCTGGTGAGGGATTTGGGAAGGACGAAGCCAATTTTGCTATGCGTTCAGGCATCCAGATGAATGAAAGGCTGTTGTAGACGCATGGGAAAGGATGCTGACTGATGTGCTTTGATGTGATGTGGATCTGCTCTGTCGGAGCCACGTCAGCACGCAGGCAGCTCAGCGAGCCACTCTTTTGCCCCAGGTTTTGGTCAGCTCCTCCCGTCACAGTGGCATCTCGCTGGCTGCCAAGTGCCATCTGCAGCGCTGGTGTTGGGGCCAGCGAACCGTAAAACGTGCTCTGCCCGAGCACCGGCACGGCTCTCGGCAGGGAGAGCGCGGGAGCCGCCAGGGACGGGGCCATGGCCATGGCTCTGCTGCGGGAGCCGCACCGGCTGGAGCATCCGTCCCTCCCTGGGCCTTTCTAGTTCTCATTCCTCGTGCTGCCCTCAGAAAACAACTAAAAGCAGTCTTTTTTCCTTCTAGTTCCCGTAGAATTCACTCTTTTCCCTGTTCTGTCTTTTCTGACCCCATTACTTTGGCCTCTAGAGGAGTCGGTACACAGGGCAGAGTGTTACCGTGGGACGAACTGAGGAAACCAAGCCAGGAGAGCTAGCTGAAATTCAAGGCAATTATTACAGGTGCAGGTTCACCTTGGAGAGCAGGAGCAGGGAACGGGTCTGTACAGAGCTGATGTAGCGCACCGTGCTGTGCTGCCTGGCTGTGCTGAGGGTCGCTGCTGAAGGTGCTCACCAGGGTACAAAGTTAGTCGCTGGCAGGGGAAGTTTGATTTCCTTTTGAAGTGTATTTAAGGCTTAATTTTTGGTTGCAAGGAGGAAGAGATAACCTGTGCATCCGGATTTCTAATGACTTGTGTTAAACTGGATGTCCATAACTGTCTCTGGATCCACGAAGTGCTCCAGGGTCTATGCATGAAATGGAAAACAATACACAGAGTGGCAAAACAAATCACTTCAGAGAGCTTCTGGCTCACATGGTCTTACTCATCCTTTTGCAGATGTGACCCATTTCCTTCCCATGTTTTCCTTTAGGCACAACACCTTGTATGTGACAAGGCCATGCTGTCAGGGGTTGGCATTTCCATTCACTGAGTGAAGGTTTCTTTGTTATTTGCCGGTTTTTCTCATGCTAGCAGGGCTGCCCTTTGGAGCAGGAGCTGTCTCTGGGATGACTGTGGCAGTTCTGGGTCTGGGTGATGCGTATCTGACATGAATATTAACCGTGTTGCTCTGGCTGTTCTTGATTTCCTAGTGATTCCTCACAAGATCGGGCGAGTTATAGATGGGAGCCCAGCGGACCAGTGCGGGAAGCTGAAAGTGGGAGACCGCATCTCGGCGGTGAATGGTCAGTCCATCGTGGAGCTCTCGCATGACAGCATAGTGCAGCTGATCAAGGACGCGGGCAACGTGGTGACTCTGACTGTCGTGGCTGAGGAAGGTGAGGAGAGAGCGTGGCCCCGGCAGGTGGATGGGTCCTACCGCACTGCCAGAGTCTGTCTGTAACTGCTGAAGTTAATTCATTTGAAGTGTTTTAAGGAGTGTTTTAAGGTGATTGGAAATTAAAAAAAAAAGAGTGAAGCTCATCCATTTGCTCTGGAAGAGCTGAAGGTAGGTGGAGCAGAGAGAGACAGCTGCCAAAGCAATTATACTGAAAAATAAGATACGAGTATTAGCAATGCAATGCAGGGTAAGAAAAGTTGTTATGGTTTCTCATGTGAGAGAGGGAGACTGCTGCTCACATGGAAGCATGTCCTGTGCAGACCTTGTGTTCTTCAGCCAAAGAGAAATAACCTCTCCTGGGGCAGCTACAGCAGACACGGGGTGATGCTCAGGGGGGAAATCTTCTCACCCCAGACGATGCCCGTCTCTTGCTGCTGCAGTCGCTGTTCCGGATGAGGCCAGTGCTCCCGGGCTGCGCTGGAGCAGCTCTGCCAGGCAGGGCTAGGGTGCTCTAAGGCTGCAGGGGCAAGTGCTTTCCAGATCCTCTCCATTTAGGCACTCTGAGTTTTTCCCTCCTGCCACGTTAAAATGCACAGAATGCCTAATGCTGCGTCCCTGGGATACAACAGAAAGATCCGGTAGTTCTGTTTGCCAAAGCTATACCCTTCGAAAGATGGTGACATCCCACCATGCAAACCTCACTCAGGGTTTTCCTGCAGAGCCTCCCTGGCTACTAGCAAATTCCACACACGCAACTGCCGTGTCATCAGAGCAGCAGGGTGGGTGTTTGTGACTGCAAAGCCCCATCGTTAGAGAGACCATGTTTTTAATGAAAGCCCCCCTGCAACACTGCGTTCAGTATGACATTGTTCCTACACAAGCAGCTCACTATAAATATGTAAAATCCAATCATTTGAACAGAAAAGCTGTTTTTCAACCCCACTCACTACTGCATTTCTCTGGATTGCTGCTTGTGGGTTTAATTAAAAACTCATTATCATTATTTTGCCAGAAAGCTGGCTTTCTTCACCTTCTAAATAACAAATACTTAAAGCCAGAATGTGAATAAAGCCAGCAGATCATTCTTTAATTTCACATTCATTGCAAATATTTAACATGCTATCTCAGTATGTAATACAGAATTTCAAAGACTTTATTTTGCTTTTTGTTAATGCTTGAAGCAGAGAGACATCTATAAATTGTTATTTTTCTATTAATATTTTCATTTTTATCAAATGTAATTAATTCCAGTTTGAAGGGGCACACCTCAAAGCAGTTGCCCAGAGCAATGTTTATAATGCAACTGAAGTTTGAGTTGGTTGCATCAGATCTGTTTCTCTGGAGCTCTCAATCAGTTTTGTTTTCAAAATAAGCTTTCTGAATGTAACATTATTGTCCCATATTTATGCATGACCTTACCTGGACTTTATGTAAAAACTTAGCTTTTCCCACTTCCTCAATTACAGATTTGGAGCCAAAATCTAGAGATAAAAGAAGAAGCTGA